>Ga0315906_10000068_pt1 | contig 152656 bp, 128 predicted proteins | sample LakEriMetagenome_4_FD_203526 | JGI IMG/M metagenome (GOLD analysis project Ga0315906, IMG submission 203526) | Freshwater fungal communities from buoy surface, Lake Erie, Ohio, United States - Buoy 2 MA122 | ecosystem: Environmental > Aquatic > Freshwater > Lake > Lake biofilm | place: USA...
TTTACCCAGCACATCTTCGATCTGATTCTGAAACTCATTGATGCCTCGTGAACTTAATGGCAATGTGAAAAAGTATGTCTTGCCATCATCGCCTTTCGCTGTTAACAAAGAAGCCATACTCGCGGAAACATCACTGGAATCTACCATGAGTATCTGGGCAGATTCAACAGGCAACAATAATTTATCCGGATTGAACTCCTGAAGATCGCCTGTCTCATTCTCGATGAGATAACGACCGTCTTTTGTTTTGTAAATTTTAACGTCAACGTTAAATAATGTATCAAAAGGTTTATGTGGCGTAAACTTATCACAGGAGTCAAGTATACCGGATACTTTTTCATTGAAATCCGGATCCAGCTGCACCAGTTTATCCTTGATCTCATTATGATAATCACGCAGAAAAGAATGAACTGTAATGATATTAAAATCCTTATCCTTGAATTCTTTTTCAAATACATTCACCTGTTTGCGCATACGTCCAACGTAATGGAAAATACGCTCGAGTTCTTTCTTCTCCAGATAATCCACCGGATTTTTAAAGCGGCCTCTGATATAAAAAGGAATTCTCGCTTCCGCAAGATCATAGCTGGCAGCAGGGTATAATAAAGTCACCGGGTTTGAGCCCGCAATGACCACATTATCCAGGGTGATCAGTAATACAAACGGAAATGTCACTTCGGTTGACTTCTTGTCTTCATTGGAAGCTGTCGGCTTGGAGAATTTTGCCTGTTCAAACAGCATATTCCCAAAAGCGCCTGACAACTCATAGATATTGTTGGTCTGCTTCAGCACATCGATCTGCGAAAGCTCATTGAAATTCAGATTATCCGAATACTTCAAATCTACCCGCTCAACGCCGATACGACTATTGTATAATGCCATACAAGCCAGCACCCCTTTATACTCATCCTGAAGAGCGCTATACAGATGATCCATCCCTTTCATACCATCTTTCTGCGTCTTATCAACCTGCGTAATAAAACGGTAGCTGATCGCATTTTTCATCATGTAGGCACGCACCCAGGGGGAAGGAACAGCAGTAAGGATGCTGTACACATCCGAACCTTCTTCCATATTCAGACTGGCGAGCTCAATGGAATTAACATAATTATTGACCTGCGTAAACGTATGCCAGGAGTCTTCAGATTTAGGAATGCCGTCCGACAAGCTTCCGTTATCGGCTAATACGGCGATTCTGTTTTTATTGGTTGACATAATTGATGGAGTGTTTTATTAATCTTGTTCTTGAGCAATTTTATTGGTATCCAGTTCAAAACTGTAAAGGGTTGTACGTAAGGACTTCAAAAGATCACCGAAATTGCCAGATCCGTTTTTATGCAGTTTTTTAAATCGTTTCACAAAAGCATTGCGCGGATTACCTTTGGTTAGCTCGGGATAAGCAATATTCCAGTTGGTCGGCTCTGTATTATTCTTGAAAAAGTCCTGCTTGATACCCAGGAAGTCCTTATCTCCCTGCGGCGCAAACGTGAGAAACACCTGACTCAGCCAGCCCGGATTATATCCTTTGCTCTCCTCTCCTCTTGGCATGAGTGAAAAATAATTCAGAAAATAACTGAATGTTTCAATAATATCCGGCTTCACCTCATACACTGAATTATAGATCTTCAGGTCATCGATCAGGCCCATAACATTTCCGCCATATTCTGCATGTACCATTCTTCCCAGCGTATAAAAAGCGATCAGATTTTTTCTCAGTTCCTCCTGGGCAGGCAAACTGTTGGCATCAGGCTTATCCTGTTTTTTAAAAATGATATCATCCGCTTCAAAGATCATTTTCGAATTCTCTTTCTTCTGGTCACCACCGAGAAGCATGGATTTGTACCGGAACTCTGTCGTGTTCAGATCTTTTAGACGTGCACTTGATGTATAATCCTCATCAAAAAAATGATAGGCCGCAGCGGCAGAATAGATCTCCAGGACATGAGCCGGGTTTTCCTGCGCCTTACCCCCCGTAATGGTCTTCTGATCCGGTCCTTTGGCTAGAGCCGCTGTCTTGTATTCATCCAAATCGACGCATAGTCTCGTAGGCCATCCGAGTAAATACAGACGTTTATACATTTTAGAGATGGTATAATCATTCACATAATAATTCAATGCCGTGGCACTGTTATGCGTGAAGAACTGACTATTGGCAATAACCTTCTCTTTTTTTCTTTCGGCATCACTCGGTGGTTTGAATTTGAAGTAGCTGGAAAGCACCACCCCGCCGTAATATATTTTATCAGGTTTGATGTTGCCGCCGGTAACGATCTTGGCACAATCAGAGATCGCTCTGGGAATAACGGGAATAGAAGATGCGCCCGTTCCGCCAAACGAGGATCCGAAGGCAAAGATTCTTGCTTCGGTATTATTGGCCTGCGATACGGCAAGTATAAATTTATTCAGCTGACTGTTATTACCATACACAGTATCTTCCACCGATTTTCTGATCTCTTCTATGAACGCATGATACATAAGGTAAGATCCCAAATGCGTTTGCGCGCGATAGCCGTGCGACAGATCGAACTCCTGTACATTATCTTCAAAGAAAATATTGGCCAGTTTATGATTGACTTCTGAATTACCTCTTTCCAGCTGAGAAAGAATAATAAAGTTTCGACGGGTGTCTTTGGAATAATCAGGAACGAAAACATAGAGCTTAATTTCGCAATTAAAGAAACCTGATTCGCTGGCATTGGCCTGTAACTTTTGAAATGCCTGAATCAGATTTTCCGCATTGCGTTTGTCTTTATTTTCCTCATCGGTATCCATCAGCAAGATGTGTACCTTCTGCATTTTTTTAAACAAGCCGACTGCACTGAGATTGATGAACGACTGGAGACAGCGCATACCGGTACCCCCGGCCGCCACTAGAAAATACTGAGCTGAAGTTTCTGCCATTTGTTAGTGTTTTTTAAAATAAACCGAATTTTTTTCCCTTTGATACAAAAACCGTCCAGGGTTTATATCCGAAAATGCTTCGTAAGAATTTGGCCACAAGCCAAAAGGTAAGAATATAAATAGCAACGGAGATGCTGGTCGAGATGATTACAAAAGTAATCAGTTCACCTTTGATATTGATACTGTAATCGGGATCCATCATGGGTTCCCATCCGGCAATCATGAAGTCTCCGAAAACCAGATAGTTGAGGGAAAAAAGAGAGATCAGGCCGGTGAAGAAAAGGACTCTTCGGAAGAATATGTCTTTTTGTTTCCGAATAGTCAGATTATACGGGATGGCGATGGTCATCAGTATATATAAGATGGCATAAACAAAACCGGCGATGCCCATGATGAATGCCAGTTTCCCCTGAAGTGATTCAATATCGGTCAGACTGTATTGCATATAGATGTTGATTATTTATCGTGAACGGATACGAGGATACTTCCAATTTGAAAATTCTTGTTTTTGGCAATGTATTCATCCAGAGCCAGATGGATGCTTTCCTTTAGCGCATTATTTTCCATGGTACCTTCTTTTGATTCAAAGTCCCATGACAAAGCAGGAGAAAGGTCCTTAAGAGTGATATCTTTTACTACAATTTTGGAATACAATAATTTGGCCAGGCCTTTATATTTTGCCATATAGCTCACACCTGTAACCGTGCTTGCAAATTTGTAGGTAATAGCAGAATCATTCGCAATATCGGCCACCAAGTCGCCGGAAGCGGCATATTCTCTGGGGCGCTTGCCTTCTTCCCACTCTTTTTGTGAAATAGCCATTGCTTCATAATAATAATCAGAAAGATCATAGCCCTCTGCTGCAACCGTAGGTTTAAACGGACTTTGATTGTTGATGAGCAAATTGCAGGCGATGGGTTTATCGCTGTACGAAGCGCCTTTCAGTTTAGGATAACTGAAAGGAATATGTTGCGTACTGTATTCGGGAAATACCTGTAAGGCTTTTTTATTGGTAAAGCCTTTCAGCATTTTATAATCTTCCACACAATCACCGGGTTGATTTTTTTCATCGATAGCGAGTGTCAGTCCAACCGGATTGATATCAACGATATCCGTAAACAGACCGGTAGATTTCAGATCATTCTTGAGGTTATCGAGATCAGAGCTGGCGGTATTTTTAGGCTCGAAAATGATGTAATAGATATACTTGTTCTCTGATTTCTTGTAGTAATTGGTAGCCGTATATTTAAAAGGATAAACTACGATCCGGTTGCCGCCCGCAAACCACTCGGTGAAATAATCCTTAGCCCAGGTAGAATTATTGGCGGTTTCTTCTTTGGTATATTTCCCATTTTTCAGACGTTGTCCGCCCTTCACGCCTTCATCCAGCAGAAAATCAGTCACAATAACTGATATTTTATCAGTGGCTTTAGTTGCTGCCTGAAAAGCAGGCTTCAGCATTGAATTCGCTTTTTTGAAATTTTCAGGATTGGTAAGTACGGAAGCATCTGACAATGATTTGATCTCATTGATCGGCTGAATGGCATTCGCATCATCATCCACATGATAATATTTGGTCTTGCCGGGCACCAGGCGTTTCATCACAGCACTGATGGCAGCATAGGATTTTTCAATACCTACGTTCATACCGGCCGACATATCAACAATCACCTGCGATTCGGTGATGTTTTTCTTTTCTTCTTTCTTGACGTTGAGGGTACCCAGTAACTGTTCAGAAGTAACCCCTGCTTTGGCAGACGTTTTCATGAAATAAAAATTCAAAGGAGATTTGCCTTTGTCAATCAGAATGCCGGTAGGCATAATGATATCTGTTTTACATTTTTCTACCGTCTCCTGAGGCTCCATGCCACCGCATGCTGTCAATAAAAAACCGAACAAAAAGAGAGAAATAGATGTCGCGAGAGTTTTGTTCATAAAAGCAGATGTTAATGATGATTAAGTTCGCTAAGATAGTGTTTTTGAGATAATAACAAACAGGCATTACTTTTTTTCAAATAAATCTCCAGCATTCTAACTGACACGATATATAAGTCGCTGATATTCAAATATTATCAAAGAAGACCTACTAATCGTCGAAGCGGTTCGGGAATGAAATTGAGTTTTTGTTGCCGTTTAAGCGACTCCGCATATTGGGCAGCCATTGATAATACCCCCCAGAAAACGAACATGATGAGTGAAAAAAACAAAGGGGTTGTCTGCGGGAAAAAAGGCTGAAAGATGTAGGATATGATGACGGCATGGAGCAAATAGACGAAGAGGCTGTGCCTGCCCGATAACCGAAGCTGATCCAGTACCGGTTTGTTATATGCCTTATCACCATACAAGACCGAAAACAGAAAAAGAACAATTGAAATCGCAAAAAAGACATAGCTTATATCGGGCGAATAAAAGAGTTCCACATAATCTTTTCGCAGAGGCTGATCTGACTTAAGAAAGTAAAAAGGGAAAAAGGACACTAAAGCCAGGAGTCCGCTGATCCATATTATACGAGAGCGATATTTTATGAAGCGGGTTTGCCACCTGAAAAGAAGCGCACCGGATACAGGAAAGATGAGCCAGGGAAATAACGGGAACCAGCCATCCACAAATATTCTGCCGATATCTACTTTCATTGCCGTAAGAGGATGGTCTGAAAAAATCATGGCGATGGGTGTTTCCGGCATATCCATGCGGTAATGCAGATACGGCTGAATGATCCAAAGAGCAAGAAAAAGCAATACGATCAGTGCAGCACTCCACAAGGAGGGAATACGTATCAGGAATATATTGATCAGGATACCGGCTCCGATACAATATAAAACGTCAAAGGTCTGAAACGGACATATATGCCAAACCAGTGCGTCCAGCAAAGCAGCAGACAACAGCAAATAGAGCCCCTGCGTGATCTTATTCCAGGTGTCATTCTTGTGATGAAAGGTATAGGCAAGTGAATAGCCGGATAAGAAAAGAAAAACCGGAGCAGCCAGCGAAGAAATCATGCGGTACAGAAAGGGATACGGAGGCGATAACAGATAAGGCGATGAATTGGCCAGAATCATAATTAAAATAGCAGCACCCCTCAGTAAATCAATACACGCCAGTCGTTTATTCATCATACATTACCTCGCGAATAAAAATAAACTTAAGAAAAACAATGCAGGAAATAAGAACCTGAAAAGTACGTCCATTTTCTGCGCTTGTTTGACTTTGACCGGCTCCCCTGATTTATCCATATAAAATGTAATAATTGACTGAACCATGCTGATGGCTATCAGAAAATAGCAGGTATAAAAGATCTTATCTATATAGATGATATATCCGATTTCAGGAATTTCGCCTGATATAGATAACTGAAATGCGATAGCACTCAACAGGGAGGTGACCGTTAAACCCGCTGCAATGTCAATCTTTTCTGCAGGCAGGAAAAACACCAGATATACCAGCAACAGAATGATCATCAAAGGAATAATCAGCTTGGCAATATAGGGCGCAAAAGAACGGTTGATCATAACGCTGGTGGTAATCCGCGAATACACCGTTACAGGATCAAACTCCGGATCACCGAAATTGGTATTATAAATACCCTCTTCAGAATGAATCTTGGAATTGAAAATATTGTAAACGGAATTCTTTTGCCCTAATACGTCGGCAGATATACCCCAGAGTTTAGGATTCTGTTTGGAAAGCAAAAAAGAAGCAGAATCGACCTGAAAATGCAGTTTGTCTTTGGGCATCAGCGAGTTTTCTATTCTGATTTCCAGCGTCTGAACATCCAGCGGATACATACTGTAATCGGGATTGAAGTAGAACTCTCCCTGATGAAATCCGGTGTAATAGTGCACATTATTGGGAAGATGCTGCACCTCCTGAATCTCCGCCTTAAAGGCTTCGGAGGTGGATTCAAAACCATTGACATATTCAAAATTCATGATATCGTCATTGGTGGGATTGCCGGCACGGGAAGTGTCATTTTGAAAAGTAGCCCACCAGTAAAACTCGGCATGAAATTTGGCTTCCTTAAAATTCGGCACAAATTGCTTGATATAGATACCATATTTTACCACAATGGGAGTATCGGCATTATTATTCTGTGCCTGTATAACAGTACCCAGTGTCATCAAAACAAAAAGAAGAAAAAGATTTTTTTTCATAACAGGTCTAAACATTTATTTTAAAAAAATGTCCGAATGATTTATTTTCACAAAATAAAGTATAAAATCAGTTTAAAATGAAATTCAACCGACAAAACTTACGAATCAGCCACATTGTTCTGCTTTCATTTTTATCGTTTATTATTTTGTCCGCAAGTTCCTGCTCCAACAAAAGAGCCTTACTGGAGCAACAGGCTAAAGTAGCCGTTTCAAAAGACATTGCGAATGTAACCGGCAAATGTGTGGATGGTCTGACGGCCGGGATGGGGAGCCTTGTGCTGGATATGGTTATTTCCAAAGGGCAACGCGATTCATTGATCCTCAAGCCACTGATGCCATACATTGATACGGAACTAAAAAGCAAAACAGATGAAGAGCTTACCGCTATTTCCAAAAACACCAGCGACCGCATCAAATTCATTGGCGGCGTACTGGTTCACAATAAAGACAATATTGTGAATTCGCTGAGCAAGGAATTTAGCTATGCCAAAGCATTCATTGAGCTGGCTATTCAACTAATGAATAACAGCAATTAACCAATTGAAGACTTATGGCCGGTCGCCATATGCTGATCTTCAAAATATGCTTTGACCCAATCGTAGGTCGGGATAAGTATAAAGTTTGTTCCTAAAAACTTCTCGAGCAGTTTTTCGGGAAAGTTATTTTTGGTGCCTGCCCGGATAATATAACGAATCTCATCTTTTCTGTCATACATCTTGTGAAATGCAGTTGCGTAACGTATGTTATGCGTCTCAAGATTGCTCCCGAAGACGGCAACGGAATGACCGTGATCAATAGCCAAAAATGCCTTTTCCAGCATGGCCATATCTTCCATGCCCGATTTAATAAGATGTACATCCGCTGAGGGATACTGAGGATAATCGATCTCGAAACGCTTCCATGCTTCATCCGCTTTCGGGTCAACAATAATGATTTTAAAGCTTTTTTCAACCACATCAACATACTGCATCATTTCATGCAAAAAAGCGGATCCGAATCTTCCGAAACCAAAAAAGATCAGCGATTCAATGGAAGTTTCTTTCCATGACCTGAACTGATTATACTCTTTTCGCAGCATATCATTGATATGTGACTGATCAAAAAGCTGATGACAGGCCGCCATGTGTACATTAAAAAAGTTATCCATTGTGACAGATGGCTTCTCCGTATCAGCCCCTTCTTTAATCAATAATTGATTTTTTTGCCGGAGAAAGGAAATGAGATCGATGGATGAGACCCGAACAAACATACGCGTGTTGATATCATTCATTTTGTCTTTGATGGCGTAGTATAATTTCAGGTTCAGCCATTCCTGATCGGTCAGCAGAAAAACTTCCTTGCAGTGATCCAGCCGTAAGCCGTCCAGTGCTTTTGGATCATTCATGTCGCGCTGGAGGAATAAAAATTTCCAACGGAATAAATTCACGCCTCCCGGCGATTGATGCGGATTACTATCCAGCACAACGATACGACAGTCAGGGTCCATTTCACGCAAATAGGAGGCCGCCGCTTTTCCTACCCGACCATATCCAATGATGAGATAATGTTTTTTCCGATATAACAGCAACGGCAGAAAAGGTTTGGAAAGGAGGTAAATGGTTTCCGCGAGTGCGGACAAACAAATCACGGGAGCGGCATAATAGACAAAGTAGAGAACAGACTGCCAGAACAAAGGGCCGGCTACCGGCGGACCATAATCTTTTGCACCAAACGTAAAAAAGGAAATAACATGAAAGACCAGAATACCGACAGGCTCATCTCCCAGATCAGGTTTATATTCAACCACCACACCGTTTTCAAAAGCCAGCAGCGCAAGCAGAATAATAATAAAAGGGGCGCTGATTCGAATAAAAATAGATTTCATCGCAAAAGGTTCGGTTTTAAAAAGGAGAAATAAAGTCCTTAATTTAATAATTTATTACGGGTATCATGGTCGTTTTGACTTAACTCAATTGTGAAGGATTTTTTACAATATTCACAATCAGCATCAAAATAATATGTGTAAACAGTCTTAAATTCCGTATTATATCTTTGATCAAGATCCCCATCCTTGGTATATCTTCCATTGCTTAGATAGCTATCTGATGTATAATGATGGTTTCTTTCAGATTTTTCTACATTGGTTACTTTATTACATCTTGGACACGAGCATAAATATTTTAAAGAATATTCAATCTGGTTTAATAAATCATCCTTACCGGCATTCTTTAAAAATTGTCTGGTATCATAATTTAGCTTTGTCAGATATTGAAAATAAGGCGTATTATAGGCGTATTTTAATCCGCCTTCTGCCAGAATGTTGTCAAGAATTTGTTGAGCTAAAAAAACACATTTCTGCAGCGTCTGTCTTCTTAATAAATATTTATGCAGAATATAGAAAACAACAGATAAAATAAATAGTAATTTGACCATTATCTCTAATTGAAAATTTATAATTTCATTTCTCTTTCTTTTCTAAAAAGTTTATATCCACCCATCCTGAAATCATTTCAAAATCTGATGTGATAAAAAATTTAGTATAAGCCATGCCACCGGATATTTTCGAAATATCCAATTCTTTCATTTGAGCAATTCGTGTATTATACTTTTTTTTGCGCATTTTATCTTTATAAATCGGGATACCTTTCACGGCAGAGCTTTTAACTAAATAAACACCCTTGTCATTTTCCGGGAACATGTCTTTATGATAAGTAACATCATTCATTTTTACCCAGCCTCCCTTATTGGCATATTGGCCGTACAGTAATTCCGAGTAGCCCATCCCATTTTCTATTTTTTTTATGTCTAATTCAGACATGCTGGGTAACTTTTTACTGAATTTATTTTTTTTATAAACATCTTTATACACAACTATTCCGTCGACAAGACTGTCATTTACATAATAATAGCCGATGGTAGTTTTGGGAGTTGTTGCTTGTAGTGATTCTTCAGTATTTAGATTTTCAACTTTATTATCCTGAGATTCAGATTGGGTTTTCGAAAGCTGATTGTTCTGCTCACTCACACGATTTCTTAAAAAAAGGAGAACAGCACCTGCAAAACACAAGTAAGACAAATACTTAAGAAGATTTATCATTATTCAAAATAGTTTTTTACAAAAATAAAAATATATATATTCAGGAAATTATAAAATAATTTAATAATATCATCTAATATTAAAATGTTATGACCTTTTTATTATCTGACACCATGAATAGTTTTCTTATCGGCTTATTGGAATTCGGGTAGGAATTAATAATTATTTTAATTATTTGGATTATAATTTATTTTATTTTTTGAATTACACTATAGTAATTATTATTTTAAAAATGTAATAACACAACACATAGAGATAAAAATAATTTGTTTTACATTTAATTTAATAAAAAGAAAGAATACAAATGCGTCTCTTTGTAATTACTGCAACAATAACAGTCATAATTGGGTCATTTCAAATCGCCTGCACTGATGCAAAATCAAAAAGCAATAATCTTACATATAAGAAAAATACATGGACTGATTCAATACCTGAGCCCATCGGATATGTCAATGACTTTGAAAACATATTTACTGAGAAGGAAGAAGAAAGTCTCACCCGTATCATTGACAGTATTGAAAAAGCAACGACCATTCAGATTGCTGTAGTATGCTGGGATAAAAACACCATGCCTAATAAAGAGTTCTTCGAGTTGAATCTGGCAACGGCTAAAAAATGGGGGGTTGGCCAAAAGGGCAAAAACTATGGCATCTTTATTGGGATTTGTCTTGGGGTAAGAAAAATAAGAATATTAAACGGGTATGGAATTGAAGCCGTTTATACAGATGAAGAAACAAGCCTGGTACTCAATGAAACGATTTTCCCATACTTCAAGCAAAGCAAATATTACGAAGGAATAAAAGCCGGCATATTAAGAATGATCTCTGAATTGAAAGGGAGGCTGTAACTTTATATGCCGCTTTACACCATCCATTTTATGCAGTTTCCCCCATCGCTTCTATCTTCCGGGAGCAGTCAATAAAATATCCGGTCAGATAATACGGAAAAAAGAAGGACAGAAGAAACATAGTTAATGCATCGGGTCTTTCTTTAAAAATAAACGCAAAAAAAAGTCCCATACACATCAGGTAGCCAATAATATTTAACGTGTGATGACGGGTTTTCATTCGCTGATCTTTAACAGGTAAATAATCATCTGTTTTCTGTCACGGTATCAGGAAACAACATTCACTTCCTGCTTTGTAACGTATTTACAAGACCAATTATTGTCTGATCACTGAATGCCGGATCTAAATAATGGATTAGTCTGCCATCATGACGAATGATATATTTTCCAAAATTCCACGAAGGGACTTTCTCATTCCATCCGTTTTGTTTGGCATCGGTCAGCCAGCGATAAACCGGATCCTGATGTTCTCCTTTTAACACAGATACCTTTTTCATGATCGGAAACGTTACCCCGTAGGATTTCCTGCAAAACTGCGCAATCTCTGCATCACTTCCTTTTTCCTGATTCTTAAAGTCGTTAGAAGGAAAAGCCAGAATGGTCAGTTTATCTCCATATTGCTCATGCAGTTGCTGAAGTTCTGCATATTGTGGTGTATAGCCACAGTCACTGGCCGTGTTAACGATCAAAACCGTTTTTCCTCTCAATGAATCAAACGAAAAAATGGTGCCGTCGTTTTTCACGGCCTTCAGCGAATAAAAATCGACCGGAGGAATGGCCGTCTCATTGGAAAGCTGAATGGCTCTTTTTTGCATGAGGGTGGAGAAAGCCGGATACACCCATTTCATAATATATTGACGGATGGTCATGTGATCTTTTTTGGACTGATAAATAACAAACCCGGCGAGGAGAACCAATACACTACTTCCTATGATGATTTTGCGCATACGGGTTTATTTTCTTCCGATAAATAAACGCCAGAGACGGGCTTTGGTTGGATTATACGGTGGAAAACGAAAAAATACTTCCGGGAAATTCCATTTTTTCACCACGCCCTTATAATGCGTAAAGGCATCAAAGGAATATTTTCCCAAGTAGCCACCCATACCACTCGGACCTACACCGGAAAACGGAATATGCGGATTACCCAGCTGAAAGATGGTTTCATTAATACACCCTCCGCCAAAACTAACCCGATCCAGAAAAAAATCCTGCGTGGTTTTATCTGTAGAAAAGAGATATAAAGCCAGCGGATGCGGATTCTTATCAATGTATTTTAACACTTCTTCTTTCTCTTTATAGGTAAACACCGGCATCAGCGGACCAAAGATCTCTTCGCGCATGATGGGTGCATCAGCGGACACATTATTTAGAAGAGTCAGTTCTATGAATAAATCAGCATCGTCGGTGGATCCTCCCATCATTATATCACCCGATTGCATCAGCGATTTCAAATGCCGGTAACGATGTTCGTTGATGATGCGGCCATAATCTTTATTATGACGCATATCCTCCCCAAAACAACGATGGATCTCATCTCGAATGGCATCGATCAATGTGTCTTTTACACGCTCATGTACCAGCAGATAATCAGGCGCTACGCAGGACTGACCGGCATTGAGCATCTTACCCCATACAATTCGTTTAGCCGCGAGCGTTAGATTGGCCGTATCATCCACAATACAGGGCGTCTTACCACCCAGCTCCAGACAAACCGGCGACAAATGTTTAGCCGCCATCTGCATGATTTTTTTCCCTACAACCGTACTTCCCGTAAAAAATATCTTGCCAAAATAAAACTGATCCAGCAGCGGAGGAATCACTTCTTCACCCACGCCTTCCAGTGCATACATATACTCCTCCGGGAAATAACGTTGAATCAACTTCGCCATCAACGCTGATGTATTCGGAGCATGCTCCGAATGTTTGATCAGCAGGGTATTGCCTGCTGCTATCGCACCGGCCGCCACCCGATAGGTAAGAAGAATCGGATAATTCCAGGGAGAAATGATAAATACATTACCCACCGGCTCCGGATAAATATAACTGGAGGAGGGCATGATATATAATGGCGAAGGAACCTTGCGTGGCTTCATCCATTTTTTCAGCATCCGCTTTTGTGTCCGGATCTCTTCATACACCGGACCGAGTTCGGTCATATAGACCTCCTGAGGATGCTTGCGCAGATCGGCATGCAGGGCGTCTTCTATATCCTTCTCGTGCTGACGGAGCATCTGTTCCAGCTGCCGCAGCTTTTCCAGTCGGAAGCTTTCTGTTTTGGTAATACCCGTACGAAAGAATTGTTGCTGTGCGTAAACAATATCCTGTACCGGTTTTTGAGAAGATGAATGCATGAGATGTAAAACTGAAAATTAAGTTTTTTTAGTCATGTCGTGAATTTTACCTTCGTTATCCATGATCGAAAGAAGCGATGAATACTACATGCAGCAGGCGCTTAAAGAAGCTCATTTAGCCTTTGAAAAAGGAGAAGTGCCCGTCGGTGCAGTCGTAGTTGTGAATGGTCAGATCATCGGACGCGGACATAACCAGGTAGAATTGCTCAAAGACCCTACCGCTCATGCAGAAATGATCGCGCTTACAGCCTCCTTTCAGTATATCGGCGCTAAATATCTTCCCGATGCGACCCTTTATGTCACGGTTGAACCCTGCGTGATGTGCGCAGGCGCTCTTTACTGGAGCAAGATCGGCCGCATCGTATGGGGAACAGATGATGAAAAGAATGGTCACCGGCGCATCGCTAAACAATCCCCTTTTCATCCTAAAACAGAAACCCTCTCGGGTATTTTACAGGAACCCTGCGCCAGGCTAATGAAAGAGTTTTTTAAGGCGAGGAGATGACCCCTTTGGGGTTTTCACTCATTACTGTCTGGTTAAAAATAATTTTAATAGGAGTCTTAAGTTGTTGTTATTTACCAAATATGCTTCTTCCACCGGCATTTTTATTGTTACTTTCTTTGTCATTGCTACAAAGAAAGTAACCAAAGAAAAATCTAGGCAAACCCGATCGCTCCGCGCGTTCTGCCTTGCCAGCGCCACACATTTCGGATATAAATGGAACTCTTGGCGGACTTTGCCTCTTGGCGCCTTTGCGTGAAAATAATTAAACATCAAAAGGATAGATTTTGGATTTAGAAGTCTTCACATTTTATTATTTCCCCGGGTAGCAATGGTTTTGACTTCTGAATTTTGACTTTTTGAGATACCACGATACCATGACAACTTTCCAGTTTCTTGAACTCCTCCCCCTAAGTCCCTCCCGCTTTGGCGGGACAGGCTCTCCAAGAGGGGGATAGTTTTTTTTACTAATTTTTTTCGCATTATATTACTAAATATTTTAGCTTTACAGAAAGAATAATCTATGGATGAGTTATTTTTCGGAGCGGCCTATAAAGGCTCAAAGTCCTTTACGCAGCAGGAAGTACGTACCGCCAATGCCACCGGCTTCGGGGCGGCAGCCGATGATTATGCCGAACGGGGAATCGACCTCAATGAACAATTGATCCGCAATAAACCGGCCACGTTCTTCTTTCGGATGAAAGGTGATGCCATGACGGAGATCGGTATCTTTGAAGGAGATGTATTGATTGTTGACCGATCAGTGAAGCTTTCCAATGGTAAAATCATCATTGCCATCCTCAATGGAGAATTGCTCGTACGGCGCTATCATCAAAACTTCACATCCTCTTTTCTGATACCGGGCAATAGTCGCTATAAGCCAATCAATTTATCTGAATTCCCTGATTTCAAAATATGGGGTGTTGTATTGTATGCCATTCATTCCTTGTGAAATGACCGCGATTGTTGACTGCAATAGTTTTTACTGCTCCTGTGAGCAATTGTTTCTGCCGGCACTTCGTCATAAACCGTTGGTGGTATTGAGTAACAACGATGGGTGTATTGTATCGCGCACCGATGAAGCCAAAGCCCTGGGTATCGGGATGGGTGAGCCGTACTTTCAAAGCAAAGAGCAGATCATACAACATAAGATCGCTGTCTTCTCTAGCAACTATCATCTCTATGGGGATATGAGCCGAAGGGTGATGGATACCCTGCGTCATCTGGTGGGTCAACAAGAAGTGGAAGTCTATTCGGTAGATGAAGCTTTTATCGATCTGAGACATATCTCCCCTTCCGCCCTTCATAGTCTCGCGGAAAAGATCCGGTCAACCACGGAACAGTGGACAGGCATTCCTGTATCGGTTGGTATTGGTCCCACCAAAGTATTAAGCAAGGTGGCTAACCGGCTGGCGAAAAAAAATAAGAAAGCCACGGGTTGCGTGAAAATCCTGCAAAGAGCAGAGGATATCCGGCAGGCACTCGAACAAACACCGGTGGGTGATATATGGGGAATCGGACGGCGTTATGCGTATCTGCTGAGAGAGATCTGGGGTATAGAGACAGCATACCAACTCAGCAACATGAATGAGGGATGGGTCCATAAAAATCTGGGCGGTGTAGTGGGCAAGCGGTTGTTGCGTGAACTCAGGGGAGAACCCTGTATCGAAATGAAAGATCCACTGGAAAAAAAGAAAATGATCGCCACCACCCGCATGTTCGGGAAACCCGTGACAGAAGAGCATGAATTAAAAGAAGCCGTCGCCACCTATATTACCCGTGCTGCGGAGAAACTGAGAAGACAACACAGTGCGGCCGGCACAATAGACATCTTTGTGGTCAGCAAACCCCGCATCGCTTCCTATACAGAATACCGCAGAGAAAGTGATGCAAGACATATTACGCTGCCGGTACCTACTGCCAATACCCGTACCATGATCGGTTATGCAATGCCGTTAGTATCTGATCTCTTTGAAAAAGGAACGCAGTATATCAAAGCCGGTGTCATACTCAGTGATATTGTGCCGGATGAAGCGATACAAGGCAATCTGTTTTATAAACCGGCGAATCCGTCGGACAAAAAACTGTTCAAAGCCATTGACAATATCAATTTCGGTATCCGCGAAGATGCCGTGCGCTTTGGCTCGGCAGGCACCACACGCAACTGGAAAATGCGGCAGGAACACCGGAGTAAAAAATACACCACACGCTGGGAGGAATTGTTTGATGTGCCGTAATAAAGATTCGCTTCTTACATTTGTTATTCATCACCATCATCCATATGACCGCTTCTCCGCTTCAACATTTTTTACGCTGGGAAAACCAGTGTCCGAACGATATCTTTTTAAGACAACCCGTCCGTCGCGAGTGGATGACCTATTCATGGCAACAGGCCGGCGAGGAAGGAAGGAAACTCGTTGAGTTCCTGCGGAAGAAGGGGGTGAATCCGGGTGATCGCGTAGCCATTCTTTCCAAAAACTGCGCGCACTGGATCATGGCCGATATCGCGCTGATGATGGGTGGCTATGTATCGGTTCCCATCTACCCTACGCTGACAGCGGGCTCTATTGAAACGATCTTAACCCACAGCGAATCCAAAGCAGTTATCTGCGGTAAACTGGATGACCATGCGGGTCAGCGAAAAGGAATACCAGGCCATATCATCCATATAGGCATTGAGGTTTATCAGACAAAAGGAGATCATTCCTGGGAACAGATCATGCAGGAACAAAGTCCGTCCGCTTATATGCACACATGGGAAAAAGAAGATCTCTTCACCATCATGTACACCTCCGGCACTACAGGTAAACCCAAAGGGGTGATGCACCGTGCGGGGTCTTTTGATAAAGTGATTGATATAGCGGTGAGTGAATTAAAACTACCGCCAAGACCGGCCCTGTTTTCTTATCTGCCTCTGAGTCATATTGCCGAAAAAGTGGGGATTGAATATAATGGGCTTTACAATGGAGCGTGCTTTTCCTTTGCAGAAACGCTGGACAGTTTTGCAAAGGACCTGGAATCCGTTCAGCCGCAATGCTTCTTTGCGGTACCGCGTATATGGAGTAAATTCAGAGAAGGGATCCTGAAAAAATTCTCCGCGAAAAAACTCAACACCCTGCTCAGCATTCCACTCCTGGGAAATTTCATTCGCAAAAAAATTAAGACCAAATTAGGCCTTGGTCGTGCCACGCATATCTTCAGTGGCGCGGCGCCTCTTCCGGCAGAAACCATTGCCTGGTTTGAAACGCTGGGTATTCGCATCTATCAGGCATACGGCATGACCGAAGATTGTGTGTATGCTCATTTTGAAAGAGAAGGCATCCGTAGAATAGGTTCTGTAGGAAAACCACTGAAAGGCTTAAAGACAAAAATCACGGCAGAAGGTGAACTGCTCGTGAAGAGCGATTGTCTGATGATGGGCTATTATAAAGAACCTGAACTCACCGCTGAAGTCATGGATACTGACGGATACTTTAAAACAGGTGATAAAGTAGCGTACGATCATGACGGATTTTTGTTTATCACTGGCAGAGTGAAAGATCAGTTCAAAACCGATAAAGGAAAGTATATATCACCCGCTCCTATTGAAATGGAACTTCTCAACCATGAGATCATTGAACAGGTATGTGTGGTGGGCATGGGCATCCCGCAACCGCTTGCGCTCATCACGTTAAATGAGATCGGCACAAATAAAACAAAAGAAGAAATAGATCAGATGCTGACCGCTGCCTTAGAGCAGATCAACCAAACGCTTGAACACCATGAAAAACTGGAAAAGGCGGTCGTAATGAAAGAAAGCTGGACGGTTGAGAACGGACTACTCACGCCCACCATGAAAGTCAAACGAAATGAAATCGAAAAGATTCATCAGCATTTATACAAGGAATGGTTTCATCAGAAGGAAAGCGTGGTCTGGGAGAAGCACTAAAAATAAAAGCAAATTCATTGGAACGAATCTGCTTTTGGGTGTTTTTAAAATTATGTAAAGACTGTTTATTCAAATATTGACAATGTAAAATTAGTTGAACCTGTAGAATTTCTCTGTTGCCAAGTTTTGCCAAGTTTGAAAAATGAACCCCAAAAAAATTCTTTGTACTTTCGCGGCATTCCAAATATTATGACCATACACAGAGAGGGTTATCCCACCATCGCCGTTACATTTATTTTTTTATCACTTGTTAATTTTATAGTGTGGAAATGGCTCGGACAAAGTTGTCCGGTTTGTTTCTATGCCCTGGCCATTGCATCCCTCGGCCTTTTTCTCTTTATTGTGTCTTTTTTCCGGATACCTGCCCGGAAGGCTGTTATGGGCGACAACCTCATTACCAGTCCTTGTGACGGCAAGGTGGTGGCTATAGAAACGATTAACGATACCGAATTCTATAAAGATGCACGTATTCAGGTGAGCGTGTTCATGAGTCCGGCCAATGTGCATGTAAACACCTGCCCGATTAGCGGTGACGTGGTGTATTCGACCTATCATCCGGGCAAATACCTGGTTGCCTGGCATCCCAAATCCTCTACGGAAAATGAGCGACACAGTGTCGTGATAAGAAATGAACGCATATCCATTCTGGTTAAACAAATTGCCGGTGCCCTCGCACGTCGCATCGTCAATTATCTGCAACCCGGTCATCAGGCTGAGCAAGGCAAGGAATTGGGCTTTATCAAATTCGGATCCAGAGTGGATCTGCTGCTGCCTCCCGGCACTGAAATATGTGTAGAGCTCAATGAAAAAGTAAAGGCGGGGGTGACGGTGATTGCGAAGTATTAAGATAAAAGTCTTTGGTCATTGTTGTCGTTGTTATCATGGTTGTCATGGTTGTCATGGTTTCCCAAAGAGTCAAAACTCAAAAGTCAGAACCATTACTGTCTGAGTAAAATTGAAATAAGACGATAGATTATTAATTAATTGATCTTTATAGGCAAGATAATTTAACACAGAGGCACGAAGTCTCAGAGCCACAGAAGATATATGTAATAAACGAAATGTGTGGCGTTGGCAAGGCAGAACGCGCGGAGCGATTGGGTTTGCCTAGATTTTTCTTTTGTTACTTTCTTTGTAGCGATGACAAAGAAAGTAACAAATAAATTAACCAGAATTAGGCCTTTTGAAGAACGACAAGAACATTAAAGGTCTAATTAAAATATTTTTCCCAAATATCGATTATTAATTTCTAATTACTAATTCTATAAAATCTCTTCCAGCTCCCGCAAATGATAGATCGTATACGTCGGTAAGATATCAATGGGTTTATTGAGATGATTGACATATATCGAATCCATCCCCGCATTGATGGCACCTTGTATATCGGCATCCGGATTGTCGCCAATCATGATACTCTCCTCTAAGGTGGCGCCGGTTGCATTCAACGCATATTCAAATATCTCTTTCTGCGGCTTTACGCTGTTACTTTTTTCACTGGTAATCATTTCATCAAAATAATGGGCGATCTGTGCATGCTCGATCTTTCGCTTCTGCGTCTTCTCAAAACCGTTGGTGATAAGGTGCAGGATATAATTCTTTTCTTTCAGATGGGTTAATATTTCGCGGGTATGCGGAAAAAGATTCTGTTTGGTGGGTAGAATATCCAGAAACCGTTCACTCATTTGTTTGGCCAGTGCCTCATCCCCTATCTTAAATTCCAGCAGGGTACGCCACATGCGCTTCCACTTGAGGTCATCCGCCGTAATGAATCCACGATGATAGCGATCCCATAAAATGGCGTTATGATGCAGATAATGTCTCGAAAAATCATTAAAGCTGCTGACTCCTTTGGCCGTCAGCTGCATCTGATCATACACCTCGGCCAGGGTTTCCATGGCGTTGGCATCAAAATCCCATAACGTATGATCCAGATCAAAAAATAAATGGCGGTATGGCATAGTGCAAATTACATGATATAAATCAGTTTTTCCGTTGAGTGCACTCATTACATACCGGTTGATGCCCGGATATTTTTGACCGATAAATTCATCTATGTCAATTATCATCATTTTAATCATTGCCGGTTTTATGGTCGCAGGGGGCTTTCTAGTTGCCTTATTCCGAAGCGTACATGATGGACAGCCGAATGATGCGAATCATTGAGAGCTGTGATGGCTGTTATTGAAACAGAGAGGTATGTAAGGAGATATTTGCTATGTATTTAATTATTCATCTTTAAAAAAACATTTTATGAACAACGGAAACATAACCGTAAGAAGAACCGAAACATTGCCTACGTTATTTGATGACTTCTTCAAACCATGGAGAGAGTGGTTTGATACCGGATGGGACAGAGTAGCTACGGTACCTGCCGTGAATGTGACAGAAGATAATGGTACATACAAAATTTCCATGGCAGCTCCCGGTCTGAAAAAGGAAGATTTCAAAATTGATGTAGATGGTAATCTTATTAGTATCAGTGCTGAAAAGACGGAACGCAAAGAAGAGAAAGAAGAAAAATATACCCGCAAGGAGTATAATTTCACCTCATTCTCCAGAACCTTTACCCTTCCTGAAAACATCAAAACAGACAAGATCGAAGCCCGTTATGATAACGGAGAGTTGACCTTGACCTTGCCGAAGCTAGCCGAAGAAAAAATAAGTGCTCATAAAAAAATAGAGATCAAGTAAGTGCCTGAAACGCCCCTGCGGGGGCGTTTTAAAATCAATCGAATGTATCCCGCTCAAATAAAACAAATTCATCAGGAAAACAACCAGTGGCTTATGACGCTCGATGTCATGAATCAGGATTGTATTTCGATGAAAGACCGATTGAGTAAACTGGTCGACTTGTTTAACGAACCGGATGTTATCGATTGGGCTGAACAATTTCAGAATCTTATCTTACTGAAAGAAGAAGCCATTGATCTGATAAAACATGATCTTCGTTTGCAGGAAGATCTGATTGAAAAATATGATCAACATCCGAGGGAAAAAGAAACAGCTGATCCGCAGGAAAAACAAGATATGATACGCCGGCAGATTAATTATCTGGAAAAAGATTTTTCCGAAATGAAACAGTCCTTCAATGATTATCTCACAGAGCATTTGGCATAGAGGATCATGACTAACATCATAATCAAGTACTGATCTAATCATTTATTGGCATCCTGTACTCGGATACTTTTGATATCGAATTACAACCTAAATAACCAAAACAATGAAAAAGATATTACTGGCACTGGATGGCGCTCATTTCCCAAAAGGAGCTTTTGAGCTGGCAGCTGGGTGGCATCGCAGAGAGCCATTACTCCTGACCGGTGTTTTTTTGAGTCCAATCGACGTGTCTAAAATTGTTGCCTATACGGGTCTGGAAGCGGTACCGATGATGCCCTCACTGGTAGAAGGTGAATATGGTGAACAGATCATGCAGAATATCAGGATCTTTGAAGAAGCGTGTGTAACTGAAGGACTGGAATATCGCATTCATAATGATACAGAGAATTTACCCCTGGCTTCTCTGATTCAGGAAAGTCGCTTTGCCGACCTGATACTGGTGAGTCGTGAATCATTTTATTCCAATATCAACAGCGATCAGCCGAATGAATACATGCAGGAACTCCTGAAGAAAACAGAATGCCCTGTATTGATCATACCGGAAGCATTTGAAGATCCCGAAAAGGTATTGTTACTGTATGACGGAGAAGCTTCATCTGTTTATGCAATAAAGCAATTTGCCTATTTGTTTCCGGAATACACACAATTACCCACTACTTTATTGAAAGTAAGTAAAACGCCGGAAGAACAATTGCCACATGAGCAAGCTATTTCTGAACTAGCGGCAAGGCATTTTTCGGATCTTACGTTATATGATATGTCGATGGACAATAAAGCCGAACTGACAAACTGGTTGCTGGAAGAATCCACCTGGATCGTGATGGGTGCCTATGGCAGAAGTCTGTTCAGCACGTTGTTTAAGAAAAGTTTTGCTGATGAACTCATCAATCGGGTGAGACTTCCTTTGTTCATTGCACATCAATAAATCACTCATTTAGAATTGCGAATAAAATAATAAAAGCTTCCTGTATTTTTGGTTGGTAATATACGCCCCGCCGTTCCCGGCGGGGCTCTGTTTTATATCAATATCCTCCGCGATATTGGTCATTGTAATGCATGCTTATATCATGCTAACATTGCATATACAATAAAGTAACCTGAATATGATTCTGCACATCACCGATCAGCGTATGCTTCGTGAAATACAACTTGATTTCAGTAAACATTTTCCTTATCTGCGTATTGAATTTTTTACAACGCCGAATCGCAACAATGCACCTGCAAAAAACGTAACTAAAATTGATCCCTACATACGGGCAGGCGTGATCCGGAGAAAACATTTTGCCCATGCCGTGAATTTGTTTCCTGATACATCCGTGAAAGAATTTGAGCATATTATGCAGGAGGATTTCAATGCCGATATACAGGTATATCATTATACCAAAGCCGGCTGGCTGCAAACCGACGTCACGGATATAGCCACCTTAGATGAGCTGAACGATCAGGGACGAAGAGATTTCAATGAGTTACATAACACCGAAGCACAAACGAAAAATCTGTTTTGATAAATAATTCTCCCCCCCTTCACACTCCAGACAGAAACCATTTTCTTTGAAGGTCTTTGCCTCTTGGAACCTTTGTGCACAAAATGAGATATAACACAAATACTCTAATTTAGTGGCTCTAAAAGCCACACATGAATCAACCCGTTGAAATTAAATTCCTGGCCGGACCACAAAGTCGATGGCAGGAATTCAAATTTGCTGTCAAAGTGCTGATCGAATTTATCCGCGGTTTTCGCAGTCTTTCCTTCGTGGGACCTTGTGTCACTATTTTCGGCTCCGCCCGTTATCCGGAAGGACATGAATACTATGAATTAACAAGAAAAGTTGGGGCTGAAGTTGCCAAACTCGGTTTTACGGTGATGACAGGCGGCGGTCCGGGTTTGATGGAAGCGGCCAACAGAGGCGCCAAAGAAGTGAATGGTCGCAGTGTAGGATGCAATATTGTGCTTCCCTTCGAACAAAAACCCAATCCCTATTTAGATAAATGGGTGGACATCAGATATTTTTTTGTCAGAAAAACCTTGCTGATTAAGTATTCGTACGGGTTTGTTTGTATGCCCGGCGGATTCGGTACACTTGATGAATTTTTTGAAGCTATCACCCTCATTCAAACCGGAAAGATCAAGAACTTCCCGGTGATTATTATTGGGAAGGAATTTCATAAAGATGTGGTCGAACACATTAAGACCATGAAAGAAAAAGGCACCATCAGTCCGGAAGATGAATTTTTATTTTCTGTCACCGATTCTATCGAAGAAGCGATGCAGATATTAAGGGACCATAGCATCAAACGCTTTGAATTGAGGCATGAGGAGCCCAAACCATTCAAGTGGTTATTTGAACGAAGGTTTAATCACCAATAAGATCACCTCCCACTTCACCCCCTCAATGAGGGGGATATTTCTGCCTTGAATTAATTGAAAAATTATATTTAAGAAATCATCATTCCGCCTGAGCGGCCATTTGTTTAGAAGCCCGCTTGCGATCTTCTTCATTCAATAACACTTTACGCATACGGATGAAATTGGGTGTTACCTCAATACATTCATCAAATTCAATGTACTCCATACACTCTTCCAGCGTCATTAAAATTTTCGGAGCGATATTGGTAGCCGCATCACTTCCGCTGGCGCGCATATTGGTCAGTTTTTTCCCTTCAATAATATTCACCACCAGATCTCCCGGCTTTATATGTTCCGCCAAAATCTGTCCGGCGTATACCTCTTCTCCCGGATCAATAAAGAACGATCCTCTGTCCTGCAGTTTATCCAGTGAATAGCCGGTAGCCGTTCCGCCCTGTTTGGCCAGCAATACCCCGTTATTTCTTCCGGGAATCTGTCCTTTCCATGGCTTGTATTCACTGAAGCGATGAGCCATCACCGCTTCGCCGGTTGTTGCCGTCAGCATTTGTGTACGCAGACCGATCAATCCGCGCGATGGGATATCAAATTCAAGATGCTGCATTTCTCCTTTCGTTTCCATCACCAGCATCTCCCCTTTGCGGCGCGTTACCAGATCGATCACCTTACTGGCAAATTCCTGCGGCACATCCACCACGAGCGTTTCGTAGGGCTCATATTTTTTACCATCAATCTGTTTAGTAATTACCTGTGGCTGACCAACCGTCAATTCATATCCTTCACGACGCATGGTTTCGATCAATACACCCAGATGTAAAATTCCACGGCCATAGACAATAAAACTTTCGCCTCCTTCACTGTCATGTACCCTGAGTGCCAGATTTTTTTCTGTTTCTTTCATCAGACGATCTCTCAGGTGACGGCTTGTTACAAATTTGCCATCCTTCCCGAAGAACGGTGAATTATTGATACTGAACAGCATATTCATCGTCGGCTCATCCACACTGATCACCGGCAATGCTTCCGGATTTTCGGCATCGGCAATCGTATCGCCGATATTAAAATCTTCGAGACCAACTACCGCACAAAGATCACCTGCCATTACTTCAGATACTTTCTTCTTGCCCATACCTTCAAACACATACAACTCTCTTACCCTTGATTTTTTATGTGAGCCGTCGGTTTGCACCAATGTGATCGGCTGGTTTTCGCGAATATTTCCGCGACTCACTTTTCCGATGGCAATTCGTCCAAGGAAAGATGAGTAATCCAATGAGGTGATCTGCATTTGAAGATTTCCTTCACTCACGCGAGGTGGATGCACATGCTTGATAATACCATCCAGCAAGGGTGTGATATTATCGGTAGGAGTCAATGAGTCATTGAACCAACCATTCTTGCCGCTTCCGTAGTAGGTAGGGAAATCCAGCTGCTCTTCTGTGGCATCCAGATTGAAAAATAGTTCAAATACCGCGTCATGTACTTCATCCGGACGACAGTTGGGTTTATCTACTTTATTGATGACCACAATCGGTTTCAGATTCAGCTGAAGGGCTTTTTGTAAGACAAAGCGGGTTTGCGGCATCGGTCCTTCAAAGGCATCTACCAGCAGAATGACCCCGTCGGCCATTTTAAGTACACGCTCCACCTCTCCGCCGAAATCGGCGTGACCTGGGGTATCGATCACATTGATCTTAACCCCGTTGTATACAACGGCAGCATTTTTTGAAAAGATGGTAATCCCTCTTTCTTTCTCCAAATCATTGCTGTCCATGATCAGCTCTCCGGTTTCCTGATTATCACGGAACACCTTAGTGGCATGTAAAATTTTATCTACCAGAGTAGTTTTACCGTGATCTACGTGGGCAATGATGGCGATGTTGCGAATATTCATTTTAACTCCTTATGATTTTGAAGGCGCAAAGGTACGATATTTAGGGAGAGGAGATGATGAATTCATAATTAGTAATTGATAATTAATAATAAAGCAATAAAATCGTACATTCAGATAAATAATTCATGAAGGTTTTTAAAATCATATCTGCCATAATTCTGGTCCTTGTAATCGTTTATCTGGCAGGCCCCCGTCCGGCAGCGCCCCATTATACAAATGACCTTCCCGTCGTTCCAGCGGTATCATCGGAACTTGAAAAATATGTTTCAATTCAGGAAAGCAAACGAAAACTCAAGCCCGATAACGAGGCCAGAATTATCTGGGCGGATACCGCTACCAAACAAAAAACTGACTATGCAATCGTCTATCTGCATGGATTTTCTGCCTCCCAGGAAGAGGGCGATCCCGTTCATGTGAATATCGCCCAAAAATTTGGGTGTAATCTGTATTTAGCCAGGCTGGCTGAACACGGCATTGATACAACAGACCAGCTTTTATATCTCACAGCAGAAAAATACTGGGAGTCAGCGAAAGAAGCCTATGCCATCGGGAGAAACTTAGGTGATAAAGTGATTCTCATGGGCACATCTACCGGAGCGACGAATGCCTTGCATCTGGCATCCGGTTTCCCGGACATACATGCACTGATATTATTATCCCCCAATATTGAGATTAATAATTCAACGGCGTTCCTTGCCAATAATCCCTGGGGTTTGCAGCTGGGGAGATGGATGATGAAGTCGAAAGAATATACGCCGCCGGATACGACACAACTCTATCAGAAATACTGGAACAGACCTTATCGGTTAGAAGCTATTTCCGCCTTACAGGAGTATCTCGAAACTACCATGACTAAAAACACCTTTGGGAAAATCAATCAGTCCGTGATGATGCTATACTATTACAAAGATGAAAAAGCACAGGACCCTGTGGTCAGGGTGAGTGCGATGCTGGATATGTTTCATGCGTTACATACACCCGCCGATCAAAAAAAAGCCGTCGCCATGCCATCAACCGGCGACCATGTCATTGCAAGCTATATTAAATCAAAGGATATTATTGGTGTAGAGAATGCCATCACCACTTTTATGAATACCACCCTTCATATTCCTGCCAAAAAATAAGGCCCGGATAGAAATCGCAGGCCCTTTTGCTTACCTCTGAAACCACAAAAAATCATAGAAGTTATCTTCTGCTGACTTTTTGAAAATCTTAGCTCTTATAAGTGGTAAATAAATAATTGATTCTCCAGGATAAATGGCAGCTGCAACAAAGGAGATTGGAGTAGAAACGAAAAGCGAATACTGAAGTTAAGGAATTCGGCCCAACCTTGCAAGGAATATGTCTAAAATAATTTTGAATTTACCACGTATGCAGGAGGGAATTTGTAATATTACATCATGCGACTGCATATTCATCCCCAAAATCCTCAGGCCAGACAGATCAGAACAGCCGTGGACTGCCTAGAAAAGGGTGGCGTGATCATATACCCCACCGATACCATCTATGGCATCGGCTGTGATATATTTCAGCATAAAGCTATTGAGCGAATCTGTCAGATCAAGCAGATTGATCCGGCTAAAGCTCAGTTATCGTTTATATGCAGCGACCTGAGTGATCTCAGCCGCTATACCCGTCAGATTTCTACGCCTACGTACCGACTTCTCAAACAATATTTACCCGGACCTTATACCTTTATACTGCCGGCCAGCAAAGAAGTGCCTAAGATCTTAAAAAGTAAAAAAGATACCATTGGACTCCGTGTCCCTGATCATCCCATCACGCAAGCTATTGTGGCCATGCTGGGGCGACCGATATTAAGCGCGTCTTTACCCGGTGAACAAGTAGAAGAGTACACCGATCCCGATTATATTTGTGAGCAGTTTGAGAAACGGGTAGATATCATCATCGATGGCGGCATCGGCGGAATGACCCCCTCCACCATCATTGATCTCACCGGCGAAGAACCCGAACTGATTCGGCAAGGTTTAGGCGCTTTTGAAGAATGAAATGTATGGTTGTCGTGGTGTCACGATATCTTGTTGTCGAGGTATCGAAAACAAAGACAACAATGAGAACGACGATAACTACTACAACAATTAATGTTTTAAATAATCTATTACAACTCTGAAAGTGAAACAAATCTTCATCATACGTCACGCCAAAAGCAGCTGGGCTGAAATCGGTCAAAGAGATTTTGATCGCCCGCTGAATGAAAGAGGAATGCGTGATGCACCCGAGATGGCAAAACGATTAGCTCAAAGAAACATTTCCATTGATACATTTATTAGCAGTGCCGCTAACAGGGCATTGATGACCACACAGCTCATTATGAAGGAAATGAAGATGACGGATGATCAACTCATGGTGATTCCCGAACTATACCATGCCCCACCCTCCGTAATACTTTCTTCGATTCAGCAATGCGATAATCGACATCATACAATTGCCATGGTATGCCACAATCCCGGCATCACCGAATTTGCTAATTTGATCAAAGGATTATCGATCGATAATGTACCCACCTGTGGTATTCTTTCACTTAATACCGATGTAAAAAATTGGGAAGATGTGACAATCAAAAATCTGCGATTTGCATTTTTTGATTATCCAAAAAATCAGGATTAAACCAATAACCTACAACCAACAATTTCTAACCTTTATTACTCTTCCACCATCGCCAGCCAATAAATCCGATAATGGCCAGCGGAGCGGTCATGAGATACAGAATAGCCGAATTCAGACCGGCAGCAGGCTTTTCACCCAACTGGGAAGCCGTCTTGGTGCAAATTGAACATTGGGCAAAACCCGGCACAGTAAAAAACAAACAGATCAACGCAACACAAATCAGCATCAGGATTCTTATGGACTGCATATTAATTGCGGCTGTTGAGTTTGGATAAGAGACGAAGAATTTCAATATATAACCATACTAAAGTAACCAGTAAGCCAAAACCTCCGTACCATTCCATGTATTTGGGAGCTCCTGCAGCAGCACCCTGTTCGATCATATCAAAATCAAGCAAAAGATTCAGTGCCGCAATAGCTACCACAAAGAGTGAAAAAAGAATACCTATCGTGCTTCCTTCATGCAGAAAAGCAAAATGAACGCCGAAAAATCCAACAATCCAGGTAATCAAATAGAAAACAGCAATGCTCACCGTTGCAATCATGATGATGGAGCGAAGGCGCTGCGTAACTTGTATGATGCGCAATGCATAAAGAACATACATCGTCAAAGCGACCGCAAGGGTAAGACCAACCGCATGGATAATGATATTCGGATAATTTTCAGCAAACATGGTATTGAAAAAGGCACTAATACCCCCTACAAACAATCCTTCCAGCAGTGCATAAGCCGGTGCCAGAAAACCACTCCATTCTTTTTTGAACATAATGACAATGGCCACGATCAGTCCACCAATGGCGCCACCTATCATGAGCGGAGCAATATTTTTACCCTGTTCGTGCCAGTTCCACGCAAAGAAGGCTCCGGCTGACAACATCAACATGAGAAAACCGAATTTATTCATGGTGCCGCGTACGGTCATTTGCTGATCATACGGAATGGCAGATTGACTCTGAAATTGTTTTTCCGATAACGTAGGATTTCCTGAATTGAAGATAGCCATGGTATTTTTATTTAGTATGTGAAGTTAAAATCAAAACCTTTAAATAAAATCACAAAATGCAAAAAAGGAATAAAAAAAGGTCCGAAACGGACCTTATTATTAATTCTTAATTACTAATTATTAATTTACTATCAGGGTTGCGCAAAACTGGTTCTGCCTCCTCCTGTTGCGAAAGTGGCATTCATGCGAGCCGCTTGTCCTAACGAAAACATATACATACAGGCATCATCAGAATAATCCATGTAGTTCATGGTCATTTCGCGGGTAAATCCATTAGGATTGGTGGTAGCATTGCTAGTACAAGTAACATTCACTACTCCCGGACAACCATAGTTAGCTGTACGGTGTGGAGGAGTATCTCCTACTGCATCACTACCGCAAGTAGCATCACCCCAGATATGACGAAGATTCAACCAGTGACCAACCTCATGAGTAGCGGTACGCCCTTTGTTGAAGGGAGCCGCCGCTGTACCTGTTCGGCCGAAAGCTGTATTTAAGATAACGACACCATCTGTTGCGGAAGGGCCGCCTGGAAACTTTGCATAACCTAAGATCCCGTTAGAAAGTGTACATACCCAGATATTCAATTTGGTGGTAGGAGAGGTAGGGTTGATACCTCCTCTGGAGGATATTTTCATGTCATCATTCGTTCTCCAACTTGTTTTTGTAGTTGATTTTCTGGTAAGACCCGTAGTGGAGCTCCATGTGAATTTTATTCTGGTATTTCCGGCTAAAACCGTATTGAATACTGCCGGCACACTCGTTCTGTCAGCATTCGTTCCACCAAAATCCTCATTCAATACATCGATCTGTGACTGAATTTGTGTATTTGATATATTTTCGGCAGCGGTTCTATACAATACGTTCACATGAACAGGAATTTCTATAGAGCCGTCTGCGAGCAAACGATAAGCGGTCGGATTTTTGATTACTTTCTCAGTGATTTCTTCAATCGCTCTCATTCTTTTGGCTAGACCGGGATCCGCTTTAAGCTGCTCCTGCAACAATTCATGAGATACACATGTTCTGGTTCTTGCAGATAAGACCGGCGACACATCTTCGACATTTGTGTTGTTGCTTTGTAAAGCATTATCATCCTTGTTGCAACTCCATAAACTCAATAAAGCCATCGCAAGCATTAAAAATTTAGTTTTCATCATGTAATTTTTAATATGAAAAAATGTAACAAGCTGACCTGAAAATCGTTTAATATTCGAATAACGTTTTCAATAGGGTAATCTTGTTACTGATGTCCGATTCTAAATTAGAAACTAATGCGGAGAACGTAAAATTACTGATCATAATTTACTGCAACATAGTTGCATATTTCCCGTTTCTGAGAAATTTGTTTAATGAAGAACGTCATATTTGACCATCTGGTTACGCATGATCCTGAACCATAATGGTGGGAAATGAGCCAGCACCATCATGCCGGGATAACCGGTGGGCATTTGAGGGGCTTTATCATGATGACGAAGAATCTGATACTTTCGGCTGGCCATATAGTGATGATCGGAATGTCGACTTAATTCAAAAAGCATCAAACGCCCGATAGGGTGATTGCTGTTCCAACTATGCTCGGGCATTGCTCTTTCATAATTTCCGCTTTCAGAAATCCTGCGACTAAGCCCGTAATGTTCAATATAGTTCACACATTCCAGCAGCAGCATGCCGATGAATGCCGCGCCGCCATAATAAAGAAGGATCTTCCATCCGAAAAAGGCATATATCAAAACCAGAGAGCCGGCTTGAACTAATTGTGCCTGCAACATTTCATTTTTCCAATGAAACGCTGGCAATCCTCTTTTGGCCATCTCCTTATTGGCAATCTTCCAGGCACTGAGATAACTGAAAATGAGCGTGCGCGGATAGAACATAAAAATCGATTCATTCAGTCGGGCACTGGACGGATCATCAGGCGTGGCCACATGCTTATGATGTCCTTTATTGTGTTCAATGAAAAAATGGATGTACTGAGAAGTAAGCAGCAATGATTTCGCCAGAAACTGTTCGAAACGATTCACCCGATGACCCAGTTCATGAGCCACATTGATACCAAAGACACCACAAAGAAGTCCCATACTAATGATACGTCCGATGATATCCGTCGTATGAAGGCCGGACTGCGAAAAGCTTAAAAGAAATAAATAAAGAAATGCATATTGCAAGGGTACAATGGCATATAGAATCCAGTCATATTTTTTTTCCGTTTTAGCCATTTCCTCTTCGGCTGCCGACAAATTTTTTTCATCCGGCTTCAAAGCTAATTCCAGCAAGGGTATTCCTATAAATGCATAAAGCGCAGGAAGAAATGTAAGCCATCCCGTTTTCGTAAAAGCCAGCCATGCCATTACAAAAACGATAAAAGGACTCAAAAATTTAAACCAGCGGAGTGTCATAATAATTTCAAATTTATGTTATTCATTGTTACATATTATGGATTGTTTAAATACTCCGTGACCATCGGCACGCCCCGAATACCATCGGGGTACTCGGACGTGGCAATGACAACCAGGATAACGAAGACAACAAGGACAAGCATTCTAAGCGCCCAATTGATTATTTTTGCTTTTAAACCATTGATTATTACGTCCCCGTCCAACATAAAACTGACCTATTTTTTTCGGAAGCGAAGACCGCACATGTACAGCATTGAATTATTGTTTGATAACATTGCTGCGCGGGTGTCTGCCAATCCGCAATTTTCCGTAACCAGACAGGAAATGCCTACCGAAAACAACTTTATCCTGAACACACTTTTTGCTTTAAGAAACCGAGGAGGGATCAATCATATCACCGGAGATATTCATTATATCGCCCTGGTATTGGGCAAACGACGTACGGTACTCACGATCCATGACTGCGTTTTTTTAACCCGTTATACCAAAAAAAATTTCAAATACTGGTTCATCCGTTTTTTCTGGTATCAGTTACCGATCTGGTCTTCCGGCGCAGTAACGGTCATCAGTGAAAAGACCAAAAGAGAGTTAATGATGCTGACCGGCGTTCAGGCAGATAAGTTCCGGGTCATCCCCAATTTCTATGATCCGAGATTTAAACGTGTTCCCAAACTCTTCCATAAAGCCCGTCCGAAAATCTTACAGATAGGCACTAAATCCAATAAAAACATCAATAAACTCATAGAAGCGATCAAGTTCATACCCTGCGAACTACTTACCGTGGGTATACTGGAAGAAGACACCCTCAAACTGCTCCAGGAAAACAAGATCGAATACAAGGCTTTTGATAATATCAGTTTTGAGCAGCTGAATCAGTTGTACATTGATTGTGATATCGTGACGTTCATCTCCACTTACGAAGGATTTGGATTACCTATTTTAGAAGCATGTGCCGTCGGGCGCCCCCTGGTAACCAGCTGCATCTCTCCCATGAATGAGATCGCTGAAGATGCTGCCGTAAAAGTGAACCCCTATAACGTTTTTGATATACGAAGAGGATTACTGAAAATCATTGAAGATGATTCTTTCCGCGAAGAGCTGATTACCAAAGGAAGAAAGCTGGCGGAAAAATATCATATTGATACGGTGCAGCAGATGTATGAAAACCTTTACAAAAGTCTTTGAAATCACGTTGTATTAGTAAATAAATACAAACAAAAAACCCGGAACGAATCCGGGTTTTGGCTTCTTGAAGATTTTATGCACTTACGTTTGTATAAGTCAGGAAGCCCTGGTCTTTCGTTGGCATTGGATCTTGTCGTTTTTGTTATCAGGTTATTGGTTATTTCCAATTCTGACATAAAACTACGTCCGTCATTGATCCTGAAAAAGAAAACCGGGACTTAATCCTGAGAAATAAGGGTAAGTATGTAGTCTAGTTTTAGGAGAAAATATAAGAAGTTGTCCGTCCGCCCGTTATTTCCCTGATGTGTCGGGCGGACTGTTGTCTGGTTGTCGGTGATTTCCCAATTATTAATTACTAATTATTAATTACTAATTATTAATTGATTATTAAGCTCTTTCACTACCGGCTTCATCCTACCATCATACTGTATCATTAAAACCGACGATTGTGATTTTATTTGATGTTCCTTCATCCACGTATTCCAGCAAAAAGAGATGGGCAACATCACAAAACGATACTGATGATGATTGAGGCGATATTGTTCAATGATCTGATTTGTGTGCTCTTTAGATAAGCATCGGTTAAAAATATCTATCGGACGAATCTTATACTGCAGGAAATAATCGACGGCAATCAACTCATGCAAAATTTTATACTCCTGATATTGCCGGCTTGCATACTCTTGCAGGATGCGATAGACATCCGACAGATTATGTTTGTGAAAATCGGAGACAGCGGCAAAATATTCGCCTAGGCCAAGCAGAAAATCAAATACACTGTATTGTAAGGTCACATATTTCAAGGTCTGCTCTGCTCGCTTCTTATTCCAGTAGGTTTCGAGTGATTCTTCCAGCAGACGAATGCGTTGTAGTTCTTCTTTGCTCAGGTATTTACTTTCAATGATCTCATAAGGGGCTTCCGGATGATATATATAATCATGCTGCGCAGCTTTATGGCGAACAGGTGTGCCGCGCAAAAATTTCAGGAAACCTAACTGCAATTCAGGTGCAAAGAGTTTGAATACTTCTTGAAAACTGTATCGGATATCTTTCCAGTAATCCAGTGGCAATCCAACGATCAGGTCAAGATGCAATTCAATTTTATTCTCTACCTGTTGGATGATTTGTCTGGTCTTCTCAAAATTCTGTTTGCGGCTTACTTCCAGGTTTGATTGCTGATTGACAGTTTGTATGCCGATTTCAAAGCGAAACAATCCTCTCGGTACTTTCTCCTGAATAAATTGAATGATATCCGGATGGAGAATATCTGCCGTGATCTCAAACTGAAATACATTGCCCGGGCGATGATGCTCGAGAATGAAGGAAAAGATATCAATCGTAAAATCACGTTTCATATTGAACGTGCGATCCAGAAATTTGATCACGCGTCCGTGCTGCATAAGATGCAGGAGATTTTTTTTGATATCCTCCATCGGCAGATACCGCACTTTATTATCAAGGCTTGCCAGACAAAACTCACATTTATACGGACAACCCCGGCTGGTTTCGATATAACAAATCTTATTATTGAGATCTTCCGGCTGATCATGACGATATGGATTTACGCCCGCGAAGTTGCTCACATCATAGGTAGCGCTTCGCTCTTCATAAAAAACTTCCCCATTCACTTTATAAGCCAGATTAGGTACGGAAGCTACATTAGGATAATGCGTCAGAAATTCATGAAAAGGAATCTCACCCTCACCGGTGATGATATAATCCACCTGATCCATGGCGATCCATTCCTGCCAGTCATAACTCACTTCAGGACCACCCAATAAAATTTTACAATTCGGATTGATGGCTTTTATGGCAGTTGCTACTTTCAGCGTTTGCGTGATGTTCCAGATATAACAACTGAAAGCCACCACATCATAACTGGCACATGCTTCCGCTACTTCTTCAGCTTTCTGGCGAATAGTAAACTCCTTCCACTCCAGTCCGGGATGTGTATGATTAAGTTCATACAGAATCCGGATGGCCAGATTCATGTGAATGTATTTCGCATTGAGCGTAGTGAGCAGGATGCGCATGGGGCAAAAGTAGACTATAAAAGAAGAAGTTGTCAATCCCGCTGATGCGACCTGTTGTCCGTCTCGTTTTGCCTTAGGCCAGACGAGCCTGTTGTCGAGTTGTCTTGGTGTCGAATTATTCTTTCAGTAAGTCTTGGATCAATCCAGCTTCGTAACCTTTTTGCAGCAGATGATCGCGGATCTTTTTCTTGCGGATGAAATGATTTTTTTCGCTTCGGAGGGTATTTTTCTTTTCGTCAAACAACTGCTGCAGCGTTTTAAGATAATCCTCCTCATCGATGACCAGTAAGGCTTTTTTTATACAGGGATCACTGATTTGCTTCTGACGCAGGGCATAACGGATCTTTATTCTTCCCCATTTTTTGCGGCGAAAATGTCCGCCTGCAAACTGCTCGGCATAACGCTGTTCATCAAGAAAATTATTTTCTATTAAATAAAGAAGTATTTCATCCGATTCATTTTTGTTTAGTCCGTAATCAAATAATTTCTCCCTCACTTCACTGTGACATCGTTCCTGATAAGCGCAGTAATGCTTGATTTTTTCAAGCGCCTGGGAAGGGGTTAATTTTTGCGGAAGGTTGTTTTTCATTTATATATGTTTTGCAAACCATTTTTGCCTCACCCACTTTTCTGCTTCAACGGCATGAAAGACGATCAGCGATAATCCTATACACATGACCAACTCGTAAAAGGATAAAGCCTGAATAGAGAAGGCCTCTTGCAAAAAAGGTATATATAGCAGACAAAGTTGCAGAATAAACGTTAATAATACGGCACCAACCAGCGGACGATTGGTAAATAATCCTTGTTGAAACAAATAAAAATGCTGACTGCGTATGGAAAAAACATGTCCCATCTGACTGAAGCAAAGTATCGTAAACACATAGGTCTGCCATTTGGGATCATCGTTATGAATAGCCCAGGCCTGAACACCGATACATACCGCTCCCATCAGCAAACCAACCCAAAGGATATGCCATCCGAGACCGTTCGCAAAAATGCTTTCATCGGGTTTGCGCGGAGGAATCCGCATGATATTTTTTTCAGCCGATTCTCCGGCCAGAGCCAGACCAGGCAATCCATCTGTCACCAAATTGATCCACAAAATATGGATCGGCATCAAGGCAATGGGAAGTCCGACCAGTGGCGAAAGAAAAATCGTCCATATCTCACCGGCATTGCTGGTCATGGTGTATTTGATAAATTTCTGAATATTGGCATATATACGTCTTCCTTCTTTGACAGCTTTAACAATCGTTGCAAAATTATCATCCAGCAACACAAGATCAGCCGCTTCCTTACTCACATCCGTTCCGATGATGCCCATGGCAACGCCGATATTAGCGGCTTTAAGTGACGGTGCATCATTCACACCATCGCCGGTCATCGCCACAAAATGACCTTTGCTTTGCAAGGTTCGCACGATACGAAGTTTTTGTTCGGGCGATACCCGTGCATACACCGCAATATGTTCCGCTCGTTCATGAAAAATATCATCGCTGATCTGATGTAATTCATGGCCAGTCATTACTTCATCACCTTGTTGAAGTATACCAATATCTACCGCAATGGCTTTGGCGGTGGCAGGATGATCACCGGTGATCATCACCGGTTTAATGCCGGCTGATCTGCATTCAGCAATTGCCAGTTTCACTTCTTCACGCGGCGGATCCATCAGGGCAACAATTCCTGCCAGTGACAGATCTTTTTCAACCATCTTTTCTTTGAACGGCTCAGGAAATGATGATACGATCTTATACCCATAGGCCAGTACGCGTTTCCCTTCATTTGCCCAGCGATCCGCATATTGTGCAATCACCGTTCTTTCCTGTTCATTCATCAGTAAAGATGAGATCGTTTCAGTGGCTCCTTTGGTTATGATCAAATACCCCCCTTCATACTCATGCACCGTTGTCATACATTTTCTCGATGAATCAAAAGGCAGTTCAGCTATTCGTCTATTACAGGCAATAATCTCTTTGTATGCTTCGTAATCTATTTTTTCTGTTACAAACTGCACCAGGGCCAGTTCGGTTGATTCGCCAAACAATTCATCCTTATCATTCAACTTGACATCATGATTGAGTGCCATGCATAAGGTGAAGAGTGGAGAAACTGCCTGTTGCTCCAAAACCTTCATTTTGTTTTGAGTCAACGTGCCGGTTTTATCACTGCATATATACGTAACAGAGCCCAGTGTCTCAACAGAAGGCAGTTTGCGTACCAGTGCATTTTTTTTAGCCAGAAGGGATGCCCCTCCGGCCAGCACAATCGTTATCATAGCCGGCAAGGCTTCGGGAATGGCTGCTACCGCCAGACTGATTGATAACAATAATATCTTAAATGGATCTTCTCCCCTGATGATACCTGTAATGAATAAGATCACACATATCAGCAAAACGATGTAAGTCAGTTTTTTACCAAATTGAGCCATACGTGCCTGTAAAGGCGTCATAGCTTTTTCTTCTTGTAGTAGGCTAGCAATTTTACCAATCTCTGTTTGCATACCTGTTGCAACAACCACACCTTTGGATCGACCATTCGTGACCAGGGTGCCTTTAAACGCCATATTCGTCTGATCACCCAGCGAAAGATCACTGTCATTTAATGAAACACTGTTTTTATCAACGGGAACCGACTCCCCCGTAAGAGAGGATTCATCGATGCGTAAACTGTGGGCTTCCATCAAGCGGATATCTGCCGGAACCACATTGCCCGCTTCAATAATAATCACATCACCGGGTACGATCATCGTTGAGCTGATGACTGTTGACTGACCGTCGCGCAAAACCTGCGTTTGAGTTACGGTCATTTTTTTCAGGGCATCCATCGCCTTCTCCGAGCGATATTCCTGTACAAAACCAATAACCGCATTCAGTACAACAATGATTAAAATGATGATGGTATCGGTTATATCACCCATGATGCCCGACAAGACCGCTGCTGCCAGTAAGACGATGATCATGAAATCGCTGAACTGATGCAGAAAGAGCATCCATACAGGAACTTTCTTTTTTTCCTGTAATTCATTTTGCCCGTATTGATTCAATCGTTTTTGAGCTTCAATTGAAGAGAGGCCGTCCAATGATGTATTAAATTTTTGTAAGATTTCTGATGCAGGCTGATTATACCAATTCATGAAATATACTTTTGCTGTATAACAGGAACAATAATATTATTTTCAACACTAATAATTCCAATCAATCAGAGAATGCTGACTTGTCAATGCCTTAGACCCATTAATTAAGAATGAGTAATGAATATTAACGATTGAGTGAATAAATTAAATACATACACGACACCTTGACACCAAGACACCGTCTCGTCTGGCCTTAGGCAAGACGCGACTGACACCAATTCTCTTTGTGCATTTTTATGAAAAAAACATTTATGAAACTTACTGTGTCGTCCACCCCCCATCGACCGCAATGGCCTGCCCTGTAATAAATGAAGCGCCGGGTGAACAAAGAAACACCACGGTTTCCGCAATTTCTTCAGGCTCTCCGACACGACCCATTGGTTTATTGGCAACTAATTGCTCTAGTACTTTTGGATCGTTTCCGGTGAAGCGATCAACCATCGGTGTATGGATCACCCCCGGACAAACAGCGTTCACACGAATGTTTTGTTTGGCATAATCCATCGCTGCATTTTTTGTAAGACCAACCACCCCATGTTTGGATGCCACATAAGCAGGCACTCCGGCAAAACCAACCAGTCCGGCAATAGACGCATTATTGACAATAACTCCACCTCCGGCTTTCAGCATTTCCGGGATCTCATATTTCATACAATACCATACTCCTTTCAGATTGATATTGATGGTTCTGTCCCAGTTGTCATTCGCGCAATCCGCTGCCGGAGCGGGTGCTCCTTCAATACCTGCATTGTTGAATGCAACATCAAGTCGGCCATATGTTGATATCGCAGCGGCAACTAATTTTTGGACGTCTTCTTCAATAGAAACATCACACTTGACGAAGATGGCCTCTCCGCCATGTTGATGTATGGTCTTTAGTGTGTCTTCATCTTCCTTCCAGTCTGACAGCACCACGTTGGCACCACGCTGAGCAAATGCGATGGCTGTTGATCTTCCTATGCCGAAACTGCTGCCGGTTACGATGATGACTTTGTCTTTGAAAATTTGTTCCATGGTTTTTTATTTTAGTTGAATAGAATTCATTGTTGACACTTGGACTTATTAAGTCAAAAGTTAAAAGTTAAAACTTAAAAGTAAATACATACACCACACTAGGTTGAAACGGAATCATGAAAAGACCTTAAACCTTTCAACACTCGCTCTCTCCAGCATCTCACGATCATCAGGATGTGCAATGTCGATCAATGCCTTTGCCCGCTGACGTAAATTCCTGCCGTGCAAATAAGCCACCCCATATTCCGTTACCACATAATGAATATGCCCGCGCGTAGTTACCACACCCGCCCCTTCTTTTAAAAAAGGCACAATCCTGTTAGCTCCTTTCTTTGTACGGGATGTGAGCGCAATAATGGGCTTACCTCCTTCACTTAAAGCCGCCCCTCTCATAAAATCCATCTGTCCACCGATACCACTGTACTGATAAGTACCGATGCTGTCTGCACAAACCTGTCCGGTCAGATCCACTTCAATCGCACTGTTGATCGCCATCACTTTGGGATTACGACTGATCACACGCGGATCATTCACATAATCTATATCCAGAAATACTATTGAAGGATTATCATGCACAAAGGAATACAGCTTCTGTGTACCAATCGCAAAACCTGTAACCGTTTTACCCGGGTGAATTTTCTTATGGCGGTTATTGATTACGCCACTCTCGATGAGATCAACGATACCATCACTGCACATTTCGGTATGAATACCCAGATCTTTATGTTGATGAAGAGACCGAAGGACCGCATCGGGTATCGTGCCGATCCCTAACTGAAGCGTACTGCCATCATCAATCAGTGACGCAATGTGACGACCAATCATCAGCTCTTCCTGACTGGTCTTTAAGGAATAATCGATTTGCGGCAGCGGTTCATCCGCATAGACCAGATGGGTGCAATCATCGATATGAACCAGGCTGTCCCCATGTGTACGAGGTACATTCGGGTTTACTTGTGCTATAACATAACGGGAACAATTAACCGCAGAACGCGCAATATCCACACTTAAGCCAAGCGAGCAATAACCATGCGCATCTGGAGGCGATACCTGGATGAGGGCAACATCAACAGGGAGTTGACCTTTACTGAACAGGTCCGGGATATCACTCAGAAATGCAGGAATGAAATCAGCCCGCCCCTCATGAACGGCCTCGCGAACACTGTCACTCACAAATAAACAATTAATATGAAAATGATCCTGATATACCGGCTTATCGATTTCAATATCACCCTGTACCGTAATAAAAACCAGTTCAACGTCTCTAAGTCGGGGGGCTTCTTTAGCCAGTGCTTTCAAAAGAAACAGAGGCGTCTGAGCGCTGCCCTGCACAAATACGCGCATGCCACTTTGAATAACAGACAGCGCTTCCGGGGGGCTTTGGTATGATGGATTCCTGTTCATTGGTAATTTTTGCAATAATATACGAGTGAAAACTCATGATTGCTGATTAAAAACATACCGGCAACTGATAAATCGACAAACCTTTGGACTAATTTTGCGACAAATCAATTTTCAGATGAGAACAATATTGCTTGGTTTGTTTTTTTTGATAAGTGTCTGTACAATGGCACAGCAGACCAACCGTCTTCCTCAACTCGACAAATCGCCCATGGATATGAGTTATTATCCGGCAAATTATCCGATCTCAAAAATTCAGCCGAATAAGCCACTCGATTCACTGGTAGCCAGAGTCATTTATAGCCGTCCGCAAAAAATGGGGAGAAAAGTATTTGAGGAGCTGGTCAAAAAAGGAGAGATCTGGCGACTCGGAGCTAATGAAGCCACTGAAATTGAATTTTTCCGTGAGGTAAGAATCAGCAATAAACGAATCAGAAAAGGACGTTATACCCTGTATGCCATCGAACAGGAAAAAAGTTGGACACTCATTCTCAATACCGAGCTGGATGTATGGGGATCTTTCAAATACAATGCTAAAAAAGATGTGGTCCGCATCGATTGTCCGATCACCAAAACAACGGATATCACCGAGGCGTTTACCATGGTCTTTGAAAAAAATACCGAGAAGTCATTCAGTTTGCTGATGGCATGGGATGATCAGCAGGTATCTCTGCCTATCAGCTGGTAATTTTTCCGCATCTTTACACTATGTGCGGTATCGCCGGAATTCTCTCCAACGATTATAACCAGACCGATATGCATCGTCTTACCAATATGACGAATGCATTGATGCATCGTGGTCCTGACGGCGAAGGTTTCTGGAAAAATCCGGAAGGAACAATTGCACTGGGTCACCGCCGTCTGGCCGTCATTGATCTCACTAAGGAAGCGGCACAACCCTTTCTGTTTTCTTCCCGCTATACATTAGTTTTTAATGGTGAGATCTACAACTATCCCGAACTAAGATCGACACTTACATCAAAAGGATATACTTTTCGTACATCTTCCGATACCGAAGTACTGGCCGCTGCGTATGATTGCTGGAAACAGGATTGTCTGCCATATTTAGATGGGATGTTTGCTTTTGCAATTTGGGATGAAGCCGAGCAGCAACTCTTCATGGCACGAGATCGGTTTGGTGAAAAGCCACTCTATTATGCATATCAGAATAACACGTTCCTGTTTGCCAGCGAATGTAAAGCGCTATGGGCAGCCGGTGTAGAACGATCATGGAATCATCTGATGTTGCTGAATTACCTGTCGAATGGGCACACCCAAAACGCCCTGGATGCCGGACTAAGTTTTTTTAAAGGGATTGATCAAATACCACCCGGACATTATGGCGTCTATAAATTAAGAGAACAGCACTTTACCGTCAATATGTACTGGGACCTGGATAAACAGACTACAGTGAAGATGACAGAAGAAGAAGCCACGGAACAGTTTATTCATCTTTTTAAGGAAAGTGTATCCAGACGATTACGAAGTGATGTGGCTATTGGCACTTCACTGAGCGGCGGACTGGACAGCTCGTCGATTGTTGCCATGATCGATGGGATCCTGAAGGGAAACAATGATCAGCCACTGTATAACCGGCATGCGTTTACCGCAATCTTTCCTGGTTACGAAAAGAATGAAAAGTTTTATGCTGAGACTGTATCCACCCAATTTGGTTTGCATCAGCATCTGGTGGAACCTACGCTTGAAGGACTGATCAATGACTGGGACCGACTCTGTTATCATCAGGAACAACCCTTTGGTTCGGCCAGTGTATATGCGCAGTTTAAAGTAATGGAACTGGCGGCTAAAGAAGGCGTAACGGTTCTGATCGACGGACAGGGAGCCGATGAAACGCTGGCAGGTTATCCAAGATATGTTCACTGGTATTTGCAGGAACAGATTACGCAAATGCGCTTTGGATTTGCGACGCAGGAGCGCATACGTTTACAACAAAACAACATCTCTTTTCACTGGGGATTCCCGAATTATGTAGCAGCCTTATTTCCTGTCGTGGCCAATGCCGCCCTGGAAGAAAGAGAACGCAAGAAAATTCTCGTACATCCGCATCTTGATCCGGATTATATCCACGCTCATTATGACAAATACTATTCCGTTTATAAACCACCGGTCAGTAAGTTGAATGATATGTTGTATTTCAATACTATGCAACAGGGACTCGGAGAGTTGCTCCACTATGCCGACCGCAATAGTATGGCTTTCGGAAGAGAACTGCGCTTGCCTTTTTTAAATCATGAATTAGTGGAATTTATCTTTTCCCTCCCCTCCCACTATAAAATTCATTATGGATTTACCAAATGGATCCTTCGTAACGCCATGAAAGACCAATTGCCTGAAAATATTGTGTGGCGTACCGATAAAGTGGGTTACGAGCCACCCCAAAAACAATGGATGGAACATCCGGCATTACGGGAACGCATACACGAATCCCGGAAAAAATTAATTGACCAGGGCATTCTTCGTAAGGACATTACGGAACGCTCCATCCTCGCTAAAGATGCGTATGCCGCGGATAATTATGACTGGAGGTATCTTTGTGCGGCTAGTTGAGTTGAATACAATTTGTCGGGTTGTCAGGAAAATATCCCCCTCATGGAGGGGGTGAAGGAGGGAGGGAAAATAAAAAATCATTTTCAAAAAGATCTACCTTAACTAAACACTATTCATTGAATGTTGTTTTAGATAAAATTAAAAAATCAAATCATCATGGAACATACGAACAACCAACAACCTCATATCGCTGCTGCATGTCCTGTTGAAGTGAAATTAGTCGGAGGGAAGACCTATGCATGGTGTACCTGCGGGCTGAGTGAAACGCAGCCTTTTTGTGACGGGAAGCATAAATCAATGGCTATTGAGCAGGATGGCGAAACCATCTTACCCTTTAAAAGCATGAAATATACTCCAGAAAAAGACGAAACCGTATGGCTGTGCCAGTGTAAGCACACCAAAAATCCGCCCTTTTGCGACGGCAGCCATAAGCAACTGGAGAAGTAAGGATCCTTGCCAACCCCTATTATTAATTATTAATCACTAATTCTTAATTAATAATAGGTCTATTTAAGGGTTACCCTTTATTGTCTTTTTAAGGCAATACTCATTTATATTTTCTTTTGCTGAATTTGTTTTTACAGATCGCTTATGTACAGTAATCTTGTGTTGTCAAGCAATTGACCCGTATCCAAATCCTAAGTAAAAACCAACAAATCCAATGGCCCTGTTTTTAAAACCGGCCCTATGAAACGAAAAATCCGTACGAAGGCTTCTGTACCTGACCGAAAACTAAAAACCTAAAGAGATTTCAAAAAAGAAGCCGAGGCTGTTTCGAAAGAAGCAGCCTTTTTTATTTTCTTCAGCCAACTTTCCATGAACGGCAAGGCGGCATGACCAACAATTCACTAATTTGCGTCCTATAATTTATAGACCTTTCCAATTCATTTTTTATGATCAAACAATTATCGCTTGTCATTATTCTGTTAACCTCATTATTCTCTTCTGTAACGATTGCCCAGCCTCGTCTGGTTGAAAAAGTTAGCAAAAAAGGATCCGAGATCGTTATTCCTTACGAGAAATATGTATTGTCCAACGGACTCACCGTCGTTCTTCATGAGGATCACAGTGATCCGCTGGTGCATGTGGATGTAACCTATCATGTAGGAAGTGCCCGTGAAGAGATCGGCAAAAGTGGTTTCGCCCACTTCTTTGAACATATGATGTTTCAGGGGAGCGATCACGTAGCGGATGAGCAGCATTTTAAAATAGTTACAGAGGCCGGCGGCACCCTGAACGGAAGTACCAACCGGGATCGCACTAATTATTTTCAGACGGTTCCCAGTAATCAGCTGGAGAAAATGCTTTGGCTCGAAGCCGATCGTATGGGATTCCTGCTGGATTCCGTTACGCAAAGAAAATTTGAGATTCAGCGCTCAACAGTAAAAAATGAACGTGGTCAGAATTACGATAATCGTCCTTACGGATTATTACAGGAATACACGGCAAAAAATTTATACCCCTACGGTCATCCCTACAGCTGGCTGACCATTGGTTATGTGGAAGATCTGGACCGAGTGGATGTGAATGATCTCAAGAATTTCTTCCTTCGCTGGTATGGTCCGAATAATGCTACCTTAACCATAGGCGGTGATATTCAGAAAGCAGAAGTGTTGAAAATGGTCCAAAAATATTTTGGTTCTATTCCACGCGGACCGGAAGTAAAAAATATGAAAGCCATCCGTCCTGTTGTTGACCGAAGCCGCTTTGCGCATTATGTTGATAATTACGCCAAATTCCCGCTTATTTTCAAAACCTATGCAACCGTTCCGAACTATCATAAAGACATGGCCGCTCTGGCTTGTCTGGCGCAAGTACTCGGCCAGGGAAACAATTCTGTTTTATATCAGCAGCTGGTCAAAACCCAGCAGGCTTTATCTGCATCCGCCATCAGTCAGCTATATGAACTGAGCGGCGAGTTCTCCTTCATTCTTCTTCCCATGCCTGGCAAATCCACGGCATCTATGTATTCCATGTTCAAAAAAGCTCTGGATAGTTTTGAAGTAAGAGGCGTAACGGATGAAGATATCGCCAAGTTTAAAGGCGGCATGCAATCTCAGCTAATCAATGGTCTTCAGAGTGTTTCCGGAAAAGTATCGCAGCTGGCGGCTTTTCAGACTTTCACCGGTAATCCGAATAAGATAAAGGATCTTTTTTCGATGTATGAGAATGTAACCAAGGAAGATGTACAGCGCGTGTATTTTCAGTATATCAAAAACGCGCATGGCATTACACTTACTGTCTTACCGAAAGGACAGGAGAAAATGATGGTAGCGGAAGATAATTACAAGATCGATTCCTCCAAATACAAAGCCCCTGATTATGGCTATAACGGCCTCAAATACAATAAAGCAAAAGATAAATTTGATCGAAGCAAAATGCCGGGCAACGGACCGAATCCTGTGGTGAAGGTTCCTGCTTACTGGACGAACAAGTTATCCAATGGCATCAAAATCATTGGATCGAATAATACGGAATTACCTACCGTCACATTAACATTAAAACTTCCGGGTGGACATCTTTTACAGTCGGGCAATCTGAAGCAAGCTGGTCTGGCCGGCATGCTGGCCACGCTGATGAATGAAGATACCAAGCAGCGATCTGCAGAAGAAATGAGCAAGGAATTACAGAAGCTTGGCAGCTCGATCAATGTGGTCAGTACCATTGATGGACTGAACTTTTCAGTGCAATCTTTGAAAAAAAATATAACACCAACGCTGGCCTTGCTGGAAGAGAGATTGTTACAGCCGTTGTTCAAAGAAGATGCTTTCAAGCGCATCCAAAAGCAGGAAATTGAAGCCTTCAAGCAGGTGAAGGCTCAGCCGAGCGCTGTAGCTGACCTCGTTTTTGAAAAAATCAATTATGGAGCAGATCAGATTTTAGGAATCAGTGAAGACGGAACAGAGGAAAGCATCAAACAACTGAAGCTGGCAGATATACAAACTTATTATGACAATACCCTTACATCGAATGGTGCAATGATATTCGTTGTGGGTGATATTACGGAAGCTGAATTATTACCACAGCTGACTTTTCTTAATAAATTGCCCAATAAAAAATTAGACATTCCGGTTCCGGGACCAGGCATTGCAGTAGAAAAAACAAAGATCTATTTTGTACATATCCCTAAAGCCGCTCAGACAGAGTTTCGCGTAGGGTATCCGACCAATTTAAAGTATGATGTGAACGGAGAATTTTACAAAGCCGGTCTGATGAACTATAATCTGGGAGGTGCGTTCAACAGCCGTATCAATATCAATTTAAGAGAAGATAAAGGCTGGACCTACGGATCACGTACTGCTTTTGATGCCAGCAAATATGGTGGCACGTTTGAATTCAGTTCAGGTATTAAGGCAGAAGCTACCGACAGTGCCTTGGTTGAAATTATTAAAGAAATCAAAGGATTTGCAGAGGAGGGCATCAAAGATGAGGAGATGAGTTTCATGAAGAGCGCGATCGGTCAACGTGATGCCTTGCGTTATGAAACACCTGCGCAGAAAGCCGGTTTTATCGGACGCATCCTTGAGTATGATTTACCCGGCGATTATGTCGAACAGCAGAGCAAGATTCTGACATCATTAACCAAAGAAGACGTGAATGCACTTGCCAAAAAATGGCTGCCGATTGACAAAATGAATATTCTTTTGGTGGGTGATAAAGATAAAGTGTTACCCGGCCTTAAGAAGTTTGACTATGAAATAGTAGAACTCGATACGGATGGGAAGGTTAAAAAATAATCTAATCAGGCATGAAAGAACAGCTTGAGGAAAACAGAATACGTCGCGCCGACGAAAAAGAAAATCATGATCTTGAACTTGATAAATCACTGAATAAGTTTTCTTTCAATTTGATAAAAGTGGTGGGAGTTTTTGGGGTGATTATAGGTTTGGCCATTCTGATCGCCTTTTGGTACTGGGTAATTAAAATGCTTTTTAAAGTAGGGGCATAAAATATTGTCTTTTTATCAAATGGAATACTGTAAATCATGGTTGCTGATCGCTTTCTTATTGATCAGCTCTCAACGGAGTTGGTCCCAGATTTCGGTACCATCATCCGGGAAAATCTTCCGTCATGAAAATTTCCCCTCGGCATTTATTACATCCCGACATATTGATGTATGGCTGCCCCATGATTATGCAATCGGCAAAAAACGCTACCCGGTATTATACATGCATGACGGACAGATGTTGTTTGATTCCACGCACACCTGGAATCATCAGGAATGGGGAATGGATGAAACGGCCGGCAAACTGATTAAAGAAAAAAAAATAAAGCCCTTTATTATAGTAGGGATTTGGAACGGCGGAGAAACGCGTCATGCTGATTATTTTCCGCAAAAGCCTTTTGAACAATTGTCCGACTCCTCACGAGCTATGATTTACAGCGCGATCCGTCAGAATGGATCCGATGTATTCAGAGGCAAGCAAATCGTTTCCGACAGATATTTGAAGTTTTTAGTTACGGAATTAAAGCCATTTATTGACAAAACCTATCACACAAAAAGCGATCAGAAAAATACATTTGTTGCCGGCAGCAGTATGGGTGGCTTGATATCACTCTATGCACTTTGCGAATATCCGGAAATTTTTGGCGGTGCGGCTTGTCTGTCAACACACTGGCCGGGCATTTTCACTATGGAAAACAATCCTATACCGGAAACATTTTTTAAATACATCGAACAATATTTACCTGCGCCTGATTCACATCGTATTTATTTTGATTGCGGTACAGAAACGCTGGATGCATTGTATCCACCTTTACAAAAAAAGGTTGATAGTATCGTCGTGAAAAAGGGATATACTAAGAAGAATTTTAAGTCGCTGATATTTACCGGTACTGACCATAGTGAACAATCATGGAAAAGCCGTATGAATATCCCCCTCGTTTTTTTATTTGGGAAAAATAACGACTGATTTAATCAGCGGAGGGGGCTGACATATAATCAAGATTATAGATTCGAAGCCAGATGACCCATTCGTAATTAATCTGTTCAGCCACCAGATCGATCATGATTTTGGTGTTAACAACTCTAAACTGATTCGTCCAGATACGTTGTTCTTCCGTAGGTTGCTCATAAGTACTTAATGCTTCATAGGTTTTTGCACTGGATTTGATGGATCCTCCTCGTAACTCATTGTACAATTTTTTATACTGTGATTGAAGGTCCTCAATTTTTTCATAAGCCCTCAAACGACTTTCCCATACCCAGTCAGTTTTTTTTCGGCCTTCATAGCCTATCACTTTATTTTCAAGAGAACCCGGTGCTGAGATGGTAGATATAAACTGAATGGTTCCAGGCTCTCCACTGATTTGTTCCCCCCGGATAGATACGTAATCTTCAGAAACAGACTTGATGACTTCCTGTATGAAATTTTTTACCGAAACGGAACTATTGTCTTTTTGGGCAAAGAGCGAAAATGACAATGAGAGGAAAAGAATACTTAATGTGAGATTTTTCATGAATATTTATTTTAGTTAATAAGAGATATGTTGAATCAGCTTCTTATTGAGCCGCCTGCAAAATAAAGATTTATCCTTACGATTTTATCCGGAAAAAACTTATTTAGAGATAATTCATTGATAAAAAACGGAATTCACGACAAACATGCGTAAAACTACGATTGATTGAATAGAAAATTTGAAATAACTTTAATTTATCCTAAATCCAATTTTTATGCAAAAAATGTTTACCCTCATTAAAACGAATTCGCTTAAGCGCACGCTCATTTTATGGTATGAACAGCTTTCCGAATCATTGGAAAGTCCGGAGAAACGCCAGTACAGGATATTAAAAAAATTTATCTCAGAATAACCCAGGTTGATGACGACCTGTTGAAAGCCCCGCCTTGTGCGGGGTTTTTTAACCAAATCGAAGAAGTGTTTCTTTCATTTGATTTTTAATTTGATCCAGACAAAGATTACCAATACTGCCTTCGTGGGTATGATTCAAGGCTTCCCTTTCAAAATAAAATGTACCTTCCTGGATCTGATTGCCGATCATCTGATACGCATCTCTGAAGGGGACTCCTTCATTTACTAAATTATTCAATGCCTCTACACTAAAAAGCAAATCGTATTTTTTATCATCCAGCAACCCTTCATTTACCTCCATTACTTTGACAGCTTCGATGATGACTATCAAACATAATTTTATTTCTTGAATCGCCGGGAACAGAATTTCTTTTGTCAGCTGTACATCCCGATGATAGCCGGAAGGAAGATTTGTTAACATTAATGCGAGTTCATTGGGGATGGACTGTAACCTGTTTGCCTTAGCGCGCAACAACTCAAATACATCTGGATTTTTTTTATGTGGCATCAGACTGCTACCGGTCGTCCAAGCATCGGGTAAACTGATAAAACGAAACTGATCATTCATATACAAACAACAATCCATACTGAAGCGACTTATGGTAGCACCCAGTGCCGCCAGCCCCATACCGACAAATCGTTCCGTCTTCCCACGACTCATCTGTGCATAGATACTGTTCCAGTGTAAAGATTTGAATTGTAATAATTCCGTGGTACGTTTTCTGTTTAACTGGAAAGAAGATCCGTAACCCGCTCCGCTTCCCAGGGGATTTTTGTTAGCTAACTGATATGCGGCATATAACAATTCGAGGTCATCGATCAATCCTTCTGCATAAGCACTCAACCACAATCCGGCAGAAGAAGGCATCGCCGCCTGAAGATGGGTATAGCCGGGGAAGAGTTTGTGTTTGTTCGCTTCGCTCTTTTCAATAAGTATATTAAATAATACAATTACTAACTCTTTAATCTCCAGCAATTCAGCTTTTAAATAAAGCTTAATATCCGTTGCCACTTGATCATTTCTGCTTCTGCCGCTGTGAATTTTCTTGCCTGCTTCGCCAATCATTTCCGTCAGCATTTTCTCGACCTGCGAGTGGACATCCTCTATGCCTTCTTCAATTATAAACTTCCCTTCTTCTTCTAATTTCAAAATTTGACGCAATCCATCAACGGCAAGCTGAGCCTCCTCATTTGACATGATACCCGCTTCACCAAGCATTGTCACGTGTGCAATAGATCCGATGATATCATATTTAGCCAGCAGCAGATCAAATTCTTTATCCCGTCCGACGGTAAACTGCTCTACAAGTCCCGCGGTATTAGTATTGTTTTTTTGCCAGAGTTTCATGATGAATATGTTAATAAGTCAAAAATCAAAAGTCAAAACCAAAAATGTTGTCGTCGTTCTCCTCGTTATCTTTGTTGTCTTTGTCTTATTCTTGATAAGACAACGATAACCACGACAACTACGACAACTTTTTTATCAAGTCAACATACAATCGAATTCCATCCTTAATCTCCTCCAGATAAATAAATTCATCCGCCGTATGACTCCTCGCACTGTCGCCCGGGCCCATTTTTAAAGCCGGGAATGGCATGAGTGCTTTATCGCTTGTTGTGGGTGATCCGTAGTAGGTTCTTCCCAACGATATACCTGCTTGTACCAGTGGATGTTCTAAGGATATACTTGTCGAACGAAGTCGCATACTGCGCGGAACAACTTCACTTATCAGATTTCTTTTAAGCAAATCAGTGATCTCTTCAAACGTATATAATTCATTACAACGGATATCAATAACGAATTTGCAGGAGGCTGGTACAACATTGTGTTGCTTATTTTCTGTTTCAATAACAGTGACCGACATATTCGTCTCGCCCAACAAATCACTTACTTTATCAAATTGATAAGACTGAATCCACTGAATATCGATGATGGCTTTGTACAAGGCATTCTCTCCTTCTTTTCTGGCAGCATGTCCGGCCACCCCTTTTGCTTCGCAATCCACAACCATTAATCCTCTCTCCGCCACAGCCATCTGCATTTTTGTGGGCTCTCCTACGATGGCTACTTCAATATTATCAGTTAGCGACAACGCAAGTTCAATACCATTCTTGCCGCTGATCTCTTCCTCCGCCGATGCAATGAAAATGAGATTGTAGGAAAGATTGGCATCTTCATAAAAATAAAGAAAGGTGGCCAGCAGGGAAACCAGTGCTCCTCCCGCATCATTACTGCCTAAACCAAAAAGTTTCCCATCTTCTATGGTTGGCATAAAAGGATCGCGCGTATAATTTTTATTCGGCTTAACCGTGTCGTGATGGGAATTGAGCAGCAATGATCTTTTTGCCTTGGAAAAATATTTGTTTCGTGCAATGATATTATGTCCGATCCGCTCAGTCATTATATTTTTTTTCTCCAAAAAACCGACAATACAATCTGCCGTTCCTCCTTCCTCTTTACTGAATGAGGGGATGGTGATCAATTGTTGCAGCAACTGGATTGCATCCTGATAATATGGTTCGTATAAATACATATTTGATTAGGCGTTTAGAAGTTTAGAAAGTCAAAAATCAAAGTCAAAAACTAAAAGTTATGGATTTTGATTTTTACCTTTTGAGTTTCTTTCAACCAACAACCTACAACTAACAACCTACAACCTCATCTTCGTGCCCGATTCTCCCTTAATAATCTTTTCCAATTGTAATGCGTGACCAATAACCACGGATCCTACACCGGCCTCAATCGTTGCAAACGCATTACTAAGCTTCGGTAACATCCCTTCGGCTATTACCGGTTCGCCATTTTTATTTTTTGTACTTAATAACTCCTGATACGATACACCATTGATGACCGGAATAACCGAATTATTATTGTCTTTATCCATCAGCACTCCGTTCTTCTCAAAACAGTAGATCAACGTGGTATCATACAACGTACTCATCCCAATAGCAATTTCTTTGGCTATTGTATCCGCATTGGTATTTAACAACTGGCCTTCCCCGTCATGCGTAATGGGTGCAAAAACAAGCGTATCAAATCCTTTCAATAAACTTTGTACAGCATCTGAAGCAACGGCATTCACATCTCCTACATATCCATAATCAACTCCGGCTGCTGTTACCGGACGTTTATGTGCCAATAAAATATTCCCATCTGCTCCGCATAGCCCAATCGCATTGCATTGCATAGACTGCAGCTGGGATACGATCTTTTTGTTGATGAGACCGGCATATACCATCGTTACTACTTTTAATGTAGCTTCATCCGTAATTCTTCTTCCATCTATCTGCTGTTGCGGAATATTCAAATCCTTTGCCAGACTCGTTGCCACTTTTCCACCCCCATGAATCAATATCTTTTTCACATGCAATGATGCAAAAGACTCAAGAAATGATGCGAGTTTCTCTTCATCATCAATGATATTTCCTCCAATCTTTATGATGTATAAATTCTCTTTCATCAGCTTTTGATTGATCGTAACATTTCAGCGATCACAGACTGTGCGGCAAAAACGCGATTAGCGGCTTGCTGAGTAACCAGACTATATTCAAAATCAAGCATTTCATCTGACAACTCGACATTTCTGCGTACAGGCAGGCAATGCATGATCTTCGCTTCATTAGTGAGATGCCATTTATTTTGATCCATCATCCAGGATTCGTCATTGCATAACACTTTGCCATAGTCGTTGTAGGCGCTCCAGTTTTTAACATATACATAATCTGCTCCTTCCAATGCTTTATCATGATCATATTCAATGTGTGCATCTTGGGTAAATTGAACATCCAGTTCATACCCCTTTGGATGGGTGATAATAAAGTCTGCCTGATCCCATTTATTGATCCATTGCGCAAAACTATTTGCCACACATTGCGGAATTGCTTTGATATGCGGCGCCCAAGTCAATACAACCTTTGGTTTTTTCTGAATGGATTTTGTTTCCACTACCGTGATCAGATCAGCCAGTGATTGCAACGGATGAAGTGTTGCGCTCTCCAGACTGATGACCGGAAGTCCACTGTACTTCACAAATTGTTGCATGGCAAACTCGCTGTAATCTTTCGTTTTGTCTGTTAGTGTAGGAAACGTACGAAAAGCAAGTATGTCAAAATATTGTCCGAGTACCGGTGCAGCATCTTTGATATGTTCCACCGTCTGTCCGTTCATAACTGCTCCATCTTCAAACTCCCATTGCCATCCTTCCGTGCCTACATTAAACACCATAGATGATATGCCCAGATTTTCTGCAGCTACCTGTGTACTGATGCGCGTTCGAAGACTAGGATTGATAAAGATTAATCCTAGCCGTTTGCCTTTCCCGAGCTGCTGATCTTTCAGCGGATGAGCCTTGTATTGCAAAGCCACTTGAATCAGATGATTCAAATCAGGCACATCATTCACTGAAAGAAATTGTTGCATCTTTAATTGATTTAATTTGTCTCAATCGCTTTTTTGAACCGTTCAATAAAAAGAGCTGCCTCTTCGATTGTTAACGCCATACTCGGCAATAATCTTACAGTATTCGGTTTGGCTTCTCCCGTAAACACACGATACTCATTGAGCAAACGACTTCTGAGTTTGGCATGTGATTCCGGCAAATCAAATCCGATCATCAAACCTCTTCCTCTTAAATTTTGTAAAATATCTATTTTCGAGAGCTCCTGTATCAGGTAATCACCTGTAAGAAGGGCATTTTGCATCAGTCTTTCTTCTTCAATTACTTCCAGCACAGCGATGGCTGCCGCACAGGCAAGGTGGTTGCCTCCGAATGTAGTACCCAGCTGGAAATGTTTGGGTTGAATATGCGGGGCTATGAGAATACCGCCAATAGGAAAACCATTCCCCATGCCTTTGGCCATCGAATAGATGTCGGCCTGTACGCCGGCATAATCATGACTGAAAAATAATCCGGTTCTTCCATAACCGCACTGTACGCCGTCAGCAATATAAAGGGCACCGTACTGATCACATAATTTTCTGATCAACTGAAGAAAAGAAGCAGAAGCTTCCCGAATACCACCTACACCCTGTATGCCTTCAATGATAACGGAAGATATGTTATGCCCATGTTGTTCAAAACATGCTACGAGTGCCGCTTCATCATTAAATGGAAGAAAGATAACATGATCATTTTCATTTACCGGCGCACTATAATTTTTATTATCCGTTGCACTGACCGCTAACGATGTTCTGCCATGAAAGGCTTTCGAGAAAGCAATAATCTTTTTTCGTCCATTATGAAAGCTAGCCAACTTCAACGCATTCTCATTGGCTTCGGCGCCGCTGTTGCAAAGAAAAAGTTGATAGTCATTTTTCCCACTTACTTGCCCCAGTTTGTCAGCCAATTGCTGTTGCTGAGGAATAATAATGGAGTTTGAATAAAAGGCGATTTTATTCAGCTGCTCTTCAATTCGCGCCTTCCATTTGGGATGCGTATGTCCAATACTGATGACCGCATGACCGCCGTACATATCCAGATATTCATTCCCCTGATCATCCCACACGCGAGATCCCTTTGCTTTTTCGATGCAAATATGATTGAGCGGATATACATCAAATAATTTCATCTCAGAAGTAATTGGCTTTTAATTGAAGTCCGGACGTTTCTTCCAGGCCAAACATTAGATTCATATTTTGTACCGCTTGTCCACTTGCACCTTTCAGTAAATTATCAATTGCGGAATGAACAACCAGCTGGTGACCGACTTTCTCCAGCTGAATCATACATTTGTTCGTGTTCACTACCTGTTTGAGAAAAAGTGAATTTGTGACGAGGGTTGTGAATGGATGATTCGCATAATAAGATTCATATAATTCCTCAATCGAGGATAAAGAAAGATCACAGGTCAGCTGACTGCTGACAAAAATTCCTCTCGTAAAATCACCGCGCCAGGGAATAAAATTCAGATTTGTATTATTTCTCGATTTCAGTTTATTCAATGTAAAGACAACTTCATGAAGATGCTGGTGCGATAATGTTTTATAGGCCTGAATATTATTGGCTCTCCAACTGAAATGCGAGGTCTCCGACATGCCTGCTCCTGCACCTGTACTACCCGTTATACCGGTTGTATAGACATCTCTAAGCAATCCGGCTTTTGCCAAAGGAAGTAAGCCTAATTGAATCGTCGTAGCAAAACATCCGGGGTTCGCCACATATGTAGCTGACACAATTTCTTCCTTATTAACTTCAGGCAAACCATATATGAATGGTCTTCTGTTATTGTTGTAAGAAGGATAAGGATTTGCCTCAGTGGCGCGATGGTCATTGGAAAGATCAATGATCTTTACATTGTCAGGAATATCATGTTGTGCTAAAAACTTTTTGGCATCACCATGAGCCAAACAAAGAAAAAGCACATCGACAGTATGAAACGATAAATCATTCGTGAAAATCATTTCGGTTTCTCCGGCAAGATCAGCATGTATGTGGCTGATTAATCTGCCGGCTTGCGAATTGCTGTGTACAAATTGAATAGTCGTATTCGGATGATGAATAAGCAAACGAGTAAGCTCACCGCCTGTATAACCGGCCCCACCGATAATCCCTACCCGTATTGTATTATTATCGTTCATGTTGCTCATGATTTATTTTCTTCACTTTGATGAACCGATTGCCAGATGCGGGTTTGATTACCGAATATAGTAGAGAAGCCCCGCACATCATTGCCGGTATATCCTGTATTCATTTCTCCATATTTACCGAAGCGACTGCTCATCAGATCATATTTGCTTTCTATGCCATGAATCAGAAAACGATAAGGGAGTAATTCAATAAAAACTTTCCCGCTGACCGATTGCTGACTATTTTCAAAATAAGCTTCCATATCCCTCATCACCGGATCGAGGATCTGTCCTTCATGCAACCAGTTGCCATAGAATTGCGCCAGCGTATCTTTCCACTGCAATTGCCATTTGGTAAGTACATGTTTTTCCAGGGCATGATGCGATTTTAGAATAATCATGGGTGCAGCAGCTTCAAATCCTACTCTGCCTTTAATGCCTATGATGGTATCTCCGATATGAATGTCTCTTCCGATTCCATACGCACCTGCTATTTGTTGTAACGCAATAATCAGTTCAGAAGGATGATTGTAGCTGACTCCATTCAATTGTACTGGTTCTCCTTTTTCAAAAACCAATTCAATTATTTTAGTTTGCGTTTCTGTACAAGGAGTCGGCCAGGCTTCTTCAGGCAACATACCCTTACTGTTGAGTGTCTCTTTACCGCCCACGCTGGTCCCCCAGAGACCTTTGTTGATGCTATAAGCCGCTTTTTCAAAATTCATCTCCACACCTTTGCCTTTTAAGTATTCGATCTCTGCTTCCCGACTCAATTGCATATCACGTATGGGGGTAATGATCTCAACACCGGGCATCATAATATGAAAGATCATATCAAATCGCACCTGATCATTGCCTGCACCGGTACTTCCGTGTGCCACTGCATCTGCCTTTAATTGTTTTACATGTTCGGCAATATGAATGGCCTGCATCAGTCGTTCCGCACTCACGCTGAGCGGATAAGTATTATTCTTCAGGCAGTTTCCGAAAATCAGATATTTGATGATACGATCGTAGTAATCTTTAACTGCATCGACTGTGGTATGCGATTTAACACCCAATGCATAGGCATGCTTTTCAATTTTATCGAGCTCTTCTTTTGTAAAGCCGCCGGTGTTCACAATGATACTATGCACTTCATATCCTTTCTCTTCACTCAGATATTTGGCACAATACGTGGTATCCAGTCCACCACTGAAACCCAGAACTACTTTTTTTGTTGTTTTACTCATGCGTTAATTATAAAATAGAGATCGAATTTTTTTTATCTTTTTTATCGGCTCCTTTTCTGAGCAATTTCAAAAACTTCCATTCTTTGAACCGGATTAGTCGAGCCATCACTGTTTTCTTTTCTTCAAAGAATTTCTGTGTTTCTTCCGGTTCATAATGATCAGCCGGATCATAGAGCATGGCAGTACACATACAGTTTTTTCTTTCTTTACTGATCAGGATTTCATAATTCACACAGCTCTTACATCCCGCCCAAAATTCTTCATCCTGTGTAAGTTCACTGTAAGTGACCGGCTCATAACCCAGTTCACTGTTGATCTTCATCACGGCTAGTCCGGTGGTAAGACCAAATATTTTTGCGCCGGGATATAATTCCCTGCTGAGTTCAAATATTTTTTTCTTGATCGATTTAGCAACGCCGCTTTTTCTGAACTCGGGACTTACAATTAAACCACTGTTAGCCACGAACGCACCATGACTCCAGGTTTCGATATAGCAAAAGCCAATCCATTTCCCCGTATTGCTAATAGCAATAACCGCTTTGCCTTCATTCATTTTATCGGCAATATACTGAGGGCTTCTTTTAGCTATACCTGTACCGCGCGCTTTGGCACTTTCCTCCATACACGTAGTAATTGTTTCAGCGTATATGGAATCGCTGCTTTGTGCTATTCGGATAATAATATTGTGATCGTTCATTTTTTAAAACTTCCTATCAAAAGCGGATGACCAGTCCAATAAGATTAAGTGGAGGATCTTCACTGACAGGGGCCATGGTGAGGGGCTTGTCCTGTCAGGAAACGCGTCGGCATGACATTGGTTTTCGCGTATGCGAAACGTTGATGATACAAAGGAATGAAGACGATGGTCGCATTGCTTTGATATTAAATGACGATTAGATTGTTTGCTGCCGCAAAAATATAAAATCAAATGAAGCGAGAGGAAAAAATATAACTAACGAACGTACGGAGTAATTTTACTGAGCGTTAATGGGACTTACCCAATTATTAATTTTTAATTACTAATTATTAATTAATTATCCAATCCATCCCTGTATAAGGTTGTAATACTTTAGGAATGGCAATTCCTTGCTCTGTCTGATAGTTTTCCAGTAAGGCCGCCATGATACGCGGCAAGGCGAGCGAACTTCCGTTTAAGGAATGGAGTAACTGAGATTTGCCCTTTTCATCTTTATAGCGAATCTTCATGCGATTCGTCTGAAAGCTTTCGAAATTGCTCACGCTGCTGCACTCGAGCCATTTCTTTTGTGCCGCACTCCATACTTCAAAGTCATAGGTAAGAGCCGAAGCAAAACTCATATCGCCGCCGCATAAACGAAGTATGCGGTATTTCAAGCCGAGTGATTGTACCAGCTGCTCCACATGCGCGACCATCTCATCCAGCACCTCATAACTTTTTTCGGGATGTACGAGCTGTACGATCTCGATTTTATCAAACTGATGTACGCGGTTCAGGCCTCTTACATCGGAACCGAAACTACCTGCTTCTCTTCGAAAGCATGGTGTGTAAGCCGTCATTTTTATTGGCAACTCCTCTGCTTTCAGGATATCATCTCTGTACAAATTGGTCACAGGAACTTCTGCCGTTGGGATCAGATAAAAATTATCGGCCGGCATATAATACATCTGCCCTTCCTTATCCGGTAATTGTCCGGTACCATAGGCCGTGGCTTCATTCACCATATAAGGCGGAATATATTCCGTATATCCGGCCGCCGTATTATAATCAAGGAAATAGCTGATGAGGGCTCTTTGCAAACGTGCTCCTTTGTTTTTATACACCGGGAAACCGCTACCGGTTACTTTCACACCCAGTTCAAAATTCACCAGATCATATTTTTTGATCAAATCCCAGTGAGGTTGAGCCCCTTCAAATAAACGAGGTTCTTCGCCCCACTCTTTCACATTCAGATTATCTTCGGGAGTTTTGCCTGAGGGCACAAGAGAATACGGAAGATTAGGAAGTTTAACCAATGTATCCTGTAATTCTTTTTCAACTACAGCAAGTTGCTCTGTGATGGGCTGTAAAGATGATTTTAATGTGGCGACTTCTGCCTTCTTAGACTCCGCAGCCTCCTTTTCTCCTTTGGCCATCAAACCACCGATTTCTTTCGATGCTTTATTGATGCCCGCCTGGGTTTCATCAAACTGAAACGTGAGTTGTTTGCGACGATCATCGAGCGCGATGACCTCATCCACCAAATTCAATTCAGAAAAATTTTTAACCGCGAGTCTTTCTTTCACCCATTCTGTATTCTGACGTAAGATCGCTACCTGAAGCATAGAAATGATTTGGCGCAAAGATAAAAGGAATAGTTGCGAAAAGAGATATCGTCAGACACGATCAATAATAAAAAATCCCCGCTAAATAAATAGCGGGGATAAGCGTGATTAAATGATTTAAATTAATATTTAACTACCTTAATCACTTTATTTTGAGGTGTTAGCTTGAGCAGATATACTCCGGCAGGCTTATTCGATAAATCTATTTGCCCGTTTTGTCTCAATTGCAATTGTTCAAATCGCTGGCCATTGATTCCTACCACTTCAATGGTGACCGGCTTAGGCGTAAGAATCATCACCTTACCATTTGTTACAGTTGGATAAACGATCAATTTTTCATCCGGAATTTCAGCCACATTGGTTGGCGACTCCACTCTGGCCACTGCATCCGGTACAGCCGTTGGATCAACTGGAGCCTCCTCAAAATTGCCGGCTCTGTCGGAGGCAACGCTGAAGAATTTATACGTTTTATTAAACTCTCCGTTAAAGGTATCTGATACCGCGGAGGTGAAGTCTTTCCACTTGGTAAAAAGTCCGTCATTTTCTGAAACATATACCGCATATTCATTCACCCCGGCATGTGCATCCGAACCGCTCCACTTCACTTCAAAACGTTTGGAAGTGATAACAGGGGGCAATGACGACACGCGACTCTGCGGAGGCAAGGTGTCAATGATATGCTGCCATACGGGTGTGATGATCGGCGCATTGGAATCAAAAACAATGCTGGCCTTATTGCTCAATACCGTTCCGGATACCACCCCATTCTTCGGCTGTATCGTAAAGGAAACAAATCCATTCCCTTTGATGCCATCCGTATTGGGCGGAAGGAATCCTTGCGCCGGATCGTCGGTCAGCTGCAGGGTGGTCGTATCCAGCGTATAAAACTTCCATACGGCAATGCCTTTTACCGTATCGAGGCGTACATCAATACGCAGTTTGTTGGGCATGGCAGGACGAAGGTCTTTAAGTAGTGAATAATTACTGCGGTTGGCATCAATCTTCACCACACTGTCGCCCCAACCAAATCCGGTGAGCTGGAAAGTACTGATATCAAACTTCGTCATGTCAATGGTATCCGTAATCTCTGCATAGGCAGCGGGAGCTGTAGCATTGGGCAGATTTTCAAACAGAATCGCATATCCGTGATCACCCAGATAATTGATATGCTTAAACTGATCGTTATCTCCCGGGCCAATTTTGATATTGGGATCCACGGATGCCTGCTCGCAAAGATTCGCGCAACTAGCCGTGGCAGAATTAAGTCCACAGAATCCTAAACTACCTTTAGGACCCAGCATCTTGGTAAACTTCTTAAAGACATAACGGCCGATCTGATTCTTCAGATTATCATCCTTGAACAATACATCCGCTGCCGCCTTACATGGATTAGCAAAATCCTTACATAATTCCGCCAGTTCAGGAAACTTCGCTGCACCCGGACAATTGCTATTTTGTACCCTGCCTGCAATTCTTGGACTAACAGGCGCTATGGTTTTACGTGCGTTGAACACAAAATTTTCGGTTGTGTCAAAACAAGGTCTGCCAATAGAATCCAGATTTTCCAGGAACATCCAGTTATAAGTAACGTCTTTGATGATCCGCTGAAACTGTGCAGATGTAAAAGTAGAAGGCAATCCCGTTCCACCGCATTTGGCAATTTCCGTGAGTAAAGAAGCATAGACCGCTTTCATTGGAATGGACTGTTGCTGTAAAGACAGATCTTTCACCACATCGCGAACCGTTTTCGATAATGTATCAAAAGCTGTATTAAAACAATTATTCCATGCCGCATCATTAATCGATAACGAGGTCAAATTCTTTTTGACAGCTCTTTTCAGAAAGGAGTTCATGCAATCTCTTGCATTATCCGCATTCATATCCCCCAGCACAATACTTGATCGGTACAGTGGCGGATACACCACAGAACGATTTCCGTATTCGAGCAGACCAAAGGAATTCGTAATACGTGCATAGTTTCGCACATAACTTTCTGATGGGATGCGGACACGGTAATAAGCCAGCAGTTGCACCTTGCGGGTTGTGTCAATATCTTTTTCGCTCATGACATCCGTTGAAATACCATTGGCTGTAAGATATTGATAAGCCCCTTTGAAGATGCCCACATTAGAAAGTTCTGCCATGGGCTCCATCGTGACCAGATTCACTGTATTGGGCTTGTATCCAATAATGGTTCCGAAAGGCACCATGATGGCATCTTCATTACCGGTATTTTGCAACAAATTCGCAAGCGTCATCTGACCGAAACGTGCCGGATTACGACCTCCTTGTATATGAGCAACATAAGGGAAGAGTGCCGGTACCACCTGAAAACCATTTTTCAATGTGTCAAATGAACCACCGCCTAATGCGGCCACTACATTGTAAAACCCCTCCTGTTTGCCGGTGAGATCGAAATATCCGATGAATCGTTCCGATGATACAAACTGTTTTCCCGATGGAAGAATCACATTCGTTCCTTGCTGTAACTGGATCGCCGTAGTAGGCGTAAAGCCATTACCCGTGATGATCAGTGTGGCGATGCCGTCATTTCCTGATTTTGGTGCATTGGCACTGACAATACCATTAATGCGAATCACTTCACGCAATGTATCGCTGGCGCAGATATTCTTACTGATCAATTCCAGATTGAAATTACCGGCTCTGCTATACGTCTTAATTGGATCAACTACGGTATCGGTTGTATTATCTCCGAACTTCCAAAGAGTTGAATCTGCACTGGTAGACCGGTTGGTGAAGAACACCCGATTGCCTTCCGTGAAATAAGTCATTCTGGAAACAGGGCCATCCTTGGTACAAACCTTGATCAGTTTATTTTCAATCAAACTCCATTTGCCCCGGCTATTACGTACGCGTATTCCTATGATATGATTACCCAATGGTAACGTTCCAAGCGGAACAATCAGACTATCTTTATAGATGGCTGTTGGCGGATTAATATTGACTCTTGTACCTTTCCCTGCCCCAGGATCGGTATCATAGAAATATTCCAATGCGGTGATATCACCTGCCTCTTCGGCACCTTCACTCACATAAAAACCACGCGTTTCAAAAAATCCCCATACCCCATTGGCATCTTTAGTGCGGATAGCTACATAATGGAAGCCGGGTGATAAATTCTGAGGAATCGTTGCGGTGAAACTAACAATCCCTCCGGCTGCTCCCACATTGAGTGCGGTGCCCTTGCCAATACCGGGATCTGTATCAAGGAAATATTCAGCAGCACTGATATTAGAAACATCTGCAGAAGCCTGTGAAATATAAAAACCACGCGTCTCAAAAAAGCCCCATACTCCATCAACCCCTCTTGTACGAATGGCTAAGAAATGAAATCCGGGTGATAAATCCTGAGGAATCGTAGCCGTGAAATTGACCACACCACCGGATGCTCCCACATTGAGGGCTGTTCCCTTACCGATACCCGGATCATTATCCAGAAAATATTCAGCAGCACTGATATTGGAAACATCTGAAGAAGCTTGTGAGATGTAAAATCCGCGGGTTTCAAAAAATCCCCATACCCCATCGGCCCCTCTTGCGCGAATCGCTAAAAAATGGAAGCCGGGTGATAAATTCTGAGGAATTGTTGCCGTGAAATTAACTACGCCTCCTGAATTACCAACATTCATAGCAATACCTTTCCCTGCTCCGGGATCATTATCCAGAAAATATTCGGCAGCACTGATATTGGAAACATCCGACGAAGACTGTGAAATATAAAAACCACGCGTTTCAAAGAATCCCCATACCCCATCAGCTCCTCTTGTGCGAATCGCTAAAAAATGGAAGCCGGGTGTAAGATTCTGGGGAATCGAAGCCGCAAAGCTCACAATTCCTCCGGAACTGCCAACATTCATAGCAGTAGCTTTACCAATACCCGGATCCTTGTCCAGAAAATATTCAGCAGCACTGATATTAGAGACATCTGAAGAAGATTGTGAGATGTAAAATCCACGGGTTTCATACATTCCCCAAAAGCCATCTGCTGTTCGGGTACGTACCCCCAGAAAATGAAACCCTGAAGGAAGTGCAGCAACCGGTATGGTAGCTGTAAGATTGACAATATCCCCGGGGGTGGTAACTGCAATGGATTTACCCTTGCCTGCACCCGGATCTATATCTATAAAATATTCAGCCGCCGTAATATTCTGCGACCACCCCTTCATAAAGAGCAGAACAATGCAGAGCAGGATGGAACATATACGTTTCATGCAGAAGAAATAAAAAGTTGAAAAATAGATGAGTGACCGAAAAATCAGTTATTCTTTCTGGCCTCCACCTTCACTTCTAAAGAACCACCTTCTGCAATCGTAGGGTTCGTAATGTTCATACTGAAAATAATTGGCAAACGGCTGCTTCTGCTGTTAACCCAGTTTAAACTTCCGGTAGCATCGTATAGCAGACCCATATCCTTACCATCCGTAGCACTATTATTGGCAGGGCCAGCAGCAATGGTAAAATCCAGTAAAGGATTATTGGATCCACTATTCACGGAAGTCTGTGCTACCATTTGTGGACTTTGATTGACCACATTTCCTCCGCCATCTACGTTACCGTTAACCGCCCAGGGATTATTGGTGCCTGCATTGAAAGTTATGTTGTTTGTAAATGTGCTTAAGCTATTTCCACTAGCAGGGTCTCTGTTTACAAAAACATTGTTAGTGATCAGCAAGAACCGACTATTATCACTAAAACAAGGGCGTGTATTCCCAATTCCTGGGCCATACCAAAGATTGTGATTCAACAATACATTTACAGAATTTGTAAAACTAACAATACTTCCACCTACACAACATCCGTTCTCAAAAAAAATATTATTTTGAAATAAGAAGTTTTGATATGTACTGTTTGTACTAGCAAATACAGCAGAATTATCAAACCAGTTTCCTTCAAATAAATAGCCGGAATATGTAACTCCTGATTGGTTGACATTCAGACCTATACCGGAAAACCGATTACGGATAAAGCGAAGATTATCTGGTCGTTGGTTGTTCATATTAACAAATCCGATGAGATAAAGTCCTTGAATTTCAGATCCGCTACAAGCTGCTCCAGTAATCGTCAATCCATTGACAATAGCTGTAAAAGGCAGATTTTTATTGGGGGACCATCCCGGACCCATAACTGTAAGTTTTTTGAAAGAGATGGTAAATCCTGCATATATATTTGGACTTCCGTGAACAAATATCGTATCCCCGCTTTCAGCTGCATCTGCCGCAGCCTGAATAGTATTGAATTGTGCAATGGTAGATGGCACATTGCTCACGGTGTGGATGGTTGCAAAACTAGTCAGGTGTAAAACGATGAAGGTAAGAACGGCCAAATAAAATTTCTGTCTCATGTTGTAGAGTTTATGGTTGATAATAATATTCAGGCACAAATATGTATCAATTCAAAACCCTCAACAATACCTAAATCATGTGATAACAAACAGAAAAAGAATGGATTATACCTTACTTGTGTAAATTTTTATAATAATAGGCAATGGCCTCCCCAAGAGAACTTACATGGATCTTTTCATAGATCCTTTTCGCATGGGTATTGACCGTATGAATGCTTATCTTCATTTTGTCGGCCACCATTTTATAGCTTAGTCCATCTGCAAGCAGCTGTAAAACTTCTGATTCCCTTTCGCTCAGCGGATGCTCAATCTTTTTGGGTTGAAAAAAATCCAGCACCTTGGAAGCGATCGCCGGATTCATGACGGCTCCGCCATCATACACTTCCTGAATAGCCTGCAGAATATGAAGTGGGGGATCCATTTTTAAAATATAGCCACTGGCGCCGTTCCGAATACTTTCAAAGATCATATCGGCATCATCAAAAACTGTTTGCATGAGTACTTTGATGTGAGGAAATGAATGTCTGATCTGTTTAAGTCCTTCAATACCATCTGCACCTGGCATATGAATATCCATCAATACTACATCAGGAGAAGCGGCTTGCATATCTGTTCCCACCTGCAGACAATTCTCTCCTTCTCCACAAAAAAGAAAATCCGGACTCAGCTCCAGCAGTGATTTCAAACTATCACGTCTGGCATGATTATCATCGTAAATAAATACCCGGATTGACATGAATGATTTTTTTGATGTGGGAGATCAGCATATGATTATGTTGCAAGCTACTTTAATTCTGCGTTCAACGTTATCCCTAATTTTAGCGAATAGCTTTCAGCGGACAGCTTATACAAATCATGGTTCCCTTCCCCTCGAATCCGGGCAATATGGCAGATGTGCCATCAAGCTCTCTCGCGCGCTGTTGAATATGCATGAGTCCATTCCCTCCTTTACCGGTTGATCGATCAATACCTCTCCCATTATCTTCAATTTCCATGATCAGCTGCTTCCCTTCTTTCCTTAGTTCAATCCGAACCCCCGAAGCGCCGCTGTGCTTAGCGATATTATTCATGGCTTCTTTGGCAATGAGCAGCAAATTTTTTCGGGCAGATATCCCGGTAATAAACTGATCGGCATCATCAAACAACTCGAGCGTAAACCGAATACCATTTTCACTTAAAAAAGAAGAGGCGTAATTTTTTAGTCTGAGTGAAAAAGAAGCATTACTGCCTTCCGATGTCTTCATACTCCACACAATGTCATTCATATTCGCCATTACCTCCGCCGACTGATGGTTGATCTTTTGAATCATCTCCTGTGCCTTTTCCGGCTTTTGATGAATAGACTGGCCGGCAATGGTTGCGTAGATCTGCATACTGCTGAGTGAAGCGCCAATATCATCATGTAAATCCTGACTCAGTTTCTGCCGAACAGCAGAAACAGCTAATCGTTGATTTTGGAAATAGCGATAGACAAAAAAGGATGTCATCAGTATAAACAGCAGAAATAAAACAAAAATCAGTCTTAAGTTGGCCAGCCTTTGCTTTTGTTTTGCATCAGATACTTCAAGTCCGGCTATTCTTTTTTCATTATTTAATCCTGCCCTCAAAATCTGTTGTATTTGCACATTTCCGGAACCAACATTCGCTGTTTCAATCTGTGATTTTTTCTGCATCATCCGAATCATCATATTCTGATCATGTCGTAAGCCAAACACCCGAATGGCTTCAGTTAAAAACCGTAATGAATAATAATGATTCATCGCAGGATGTTTTTCCAAAAGCTCCCATCCTTTTACTAAAAATTGTTTTGATGCTTCGCTCAAACCTGTCACTGCAGACGCAGATGAAAGACCGGAATATGCAATCAGCTCAATATCCACATCTCTGCTGATACTAGCTTTTTGTTGTGCCAGATAAAAATAATGCATAGCACTGTCAGCATCGCCAAGCTTTTGCATGGTTTCTCCTTTCCCATAAAAGGCAACCGCCTCTCCTCTGTCTGCACCAATCTCTCTGGCAAGTTCAGCCGACCGATCATAATCCGATAAGGCTAATGCAAATTGTTTTCTTTTAAAAAACAACTCCGCTCTGTTGCCATAAATATGATGCGGATTACTTATCAGCGGATAGATGGAAGGATAAGGTGGTTGTCTGATGTATCGAACTGCCTGATTAAATGCAGCATCTGCTTTATCAAGACTATCCATGTTGGTATAGAATAATCCGATAATATTATAACTGTCCGCCAGCAGCAGACTATCCTTTAGGGTAGCCGCAATATCTCTTGCACGTTCTATTTCCTGTAAGCCCAACAAATGAAGATTATTATAATAATACACCTCTGCCTGACGAGTAAGGATGATATAGTCATCCATCGTATTTCGTTTGACCGGGAGGATTTCATGGATTTTGTTAAGCATCGTTTGAGCTGAATCATATTGCTCCGTCTCCATGTAGCGATCTGCTTCCATCAGCCACTGCCTGATCAGCGTATCCGAATGCTGATTCTTAGGAATAACGGTTACACCTCCAACCTGCACATCCTCTTTACATGAAGAAAACATGCAAAAAATAATTACAAAAAATAATATTCCAATTCTTTGATTCATGTAATATGACTAACTCAAATACTTCCCCACAATCGGCATCCGTCTGCCCACGCCAAATGCTTTCGGACTTACACGGATGATCGGACAGAACTGATTGCGTTTATATTCATTGATGTTGACCAACCGAAGAATACGATCCACCAAAGCATCATCATAACCCAAAGCTTTAATCTCAGAAGGGCCTTGTCTTCTTTCTATATACTGATACAATATCGGATCCAGCACATCATATTCGGGCAACGAATCCGAATCTTTTTGTCCGGGCCTCAACTCAGCGCTGGGCGGTTTAGTAATAATATTGACGGGAATGACCTCTTTGTCTCTGTTGATATAATTCGCCAAAGCATACACCTGCAACTTATAACAATCGCCCAATACACCCAGTCCGCCTGCCATATCACCATACAAGGTACCGTAACCCGTAGCGAGTTCACTTTTGTTGGAGGTGTTCAGTAAAATATAGCCAAACTTATTCGCAATAGCCATCAGTAAATTACCACGCGTTCTGCTTTGAATATTTTCTTCTGCCAGACTGAAGGGCAAGTCATTGAATATAGGCGACAATTCATTCAAAAAGGCTTCATATATATTTTTGATAGGCAAAATATCATAAGGATTCCCCAATCGTTTACTAAGCTCCACCGCATCATCCACACTGTGTGATGTAGAATAGGGTGATGGCATTAAAATTGCCCTGACATTTTCCGCTCCCAAAGCCTCGCATGCCAAAGCCAGCGTAACCGCACTGTCAATCCCACCGCTGCTGCCCAGGATTGCTTTGCTGAAACCCATTTTCTTAAAATAATCACGTATACCCAATATCAACGCATCATGAATCTCCGGAATACCTAATGATGTATCAAGTGATTCAGGGGATAATTCTCCATCTGGCAAAGCATTTGCATCATCCATTATTTTCGCATTAAATGATCCGTCTGCTTGCCAATCGATATAACCAAGCTCTTCCTCAAACAAAGAAAAATATTTGACCAGATTCGCCGAGGCATCCATCACCATCGATCCGCCATCAAAAACAATTTCGGTCTGACTACCCACCGCATTACAATACACGATAGGCATGTGATATTTCTGCACATTTAATTTTAGGATAGCCTTGCGGTCTTCAATATGCGTATAGTCAAACGGAGAGGCCGACAGATTGATCATGATATCAGGATTATCTTTTATCAGATGATCCATCGGACAGCTCGTGTAAAGCGGGTTATCGCCCAGGTTCCAGATATCTTCACAAATTGTGATTGCTAATTTCTTTCCTTTATAGGTTACTGTATGCCATTGACTGGCCGGCTCGAAGTAACGGTACTCATCAAACACATCGTAGGTAGGCAGACAGGTTTTGTGAATGATTGCCTGTATTTGTTTGTCCCATAAACAAATCGCCGCATTGAACAGATCTTTTCCTTCCTTTCGTTCATTTTTTACGGGCGCTCCTATAATCACTCCGATCCCATCAGACTCAAGACGAATCTTATCAATTGAATCAGCCGACTGCATAACAAAATCATCAAACTCCAGAAAATCACGGGGCGGATAGCCACAAACAGATAATTCGCTGAACACAATTAAATCTCCCCCTTGCCGTTTTGCTTCCCGGATGGCTGCAATAATCTTATCCGTATTGCTTGAGAAGTTGCCAATGTGGTAATTTTGCTGTGCCAGAAAAATGCGCATATTGCAAATGTCGAACTTTTTGAGGAGGGCGCAAGGGGAGTTTAGATTGAAAAATTCTATTGAATTTATCGGGTTGGCAAGGCAAAACGCGCGGAGCGATCGGGTTTGCCTAGATCTTTCTTTGGTTCCTTTCTTTGTAGCAATGACAAAGAAAGGAACAATATAAAAACGATATCAAATAACAGTAATTTCAGCTTATACTTTCCAATCATAAAAATCCGAATTTTGTTCATAATGTATAATCACTCATCTATTATTGGTATCCTTTTGATTGCTTTTATTGGATGCACATCCAAAAATGGTGCGCCAAGTGTATCTCAGGTTCATGTCAACCTGAAAATCCAACGCTTCGAACAGGATCTGTTTGCCATCGACACGAACCATGTAAAAGAAGGTCTCACGACACTTGAAAAAAAACATCCGGCATTTCTTCCCTTATATATCGGTAACGTACTCGGGCTGGGGCCGATTACAGACAGCAACGAACTGGCTTTTACCGGAACCAAATTGTATCTGATGCTGAACAGAAAACCTTTTGAAAAAGCCAAATTGCTTTACAAAAATTTTGATGATACAAAGAACCAATTGACCTCTTCATTTCAATATACCCGATACTATTTCCCCGATTATCCTGTACCAAAAATCATCACCACGGTTGGTCCGCTGGACGGCCTGGCGCCCATGAGCAATGGTGAACCAAGCCCCAATTTTATTGGAAATGATTTTCTGGCGATCGGACTACAGTTTTATCTGGGAAAAGATTTTGAAATATATAATGACCCGGATTATATCAGTCAGATTGCTCCTTTATACCGTAGCCGGCGTTTCAGCAAAGAATATATCGTGGCGGATGTGATGAAACTGGTCGTGGATGACTTGTATCCGGATAGTAGCAGTCGACTGGCATTTTCAGATCAGCTGATCGAGCGGGGGAAGCGTGCCTGGTTATTAAAAAAATTATTACCTGAAACTCATGACACGATCATCCTTGGCTATACGGGTCAACAGCTAGCCTGGGCAGAAAAAAATGAAAAGAGTATTTATAACTATTTTACGCAAAATGGCCTGTTATACGAAAGAGATCCCATCTTGGTTAGACCTTACCTCACGGATGGTCCATTTACCCGTGAACTGGGTGAAGAATCTCCCGGGAATATTGGACTGTTTATCGGACTGAGAATAGTAGAATCTTATGAACGTAAGCAAAAATCAACTGATGTAAAGATGGTCATGCGCACGCCGGCGCAGCAAATACTAAATGAAAGCCGGTACAAGCCGAAATAATCAGGCAATGGCCACTGGCGGCTCCCCAAGCATACGCATCATTCTGAAATGAGAGGCAATAGCTCCTGCCATTGTATCGTTGCAATGATAAGTAAGATGATGTTCTTTGCATTTCTGTTGCACAATCTGACTGATGGCGGGATAATGCACATGACTGATGCGCGGGAAAAGATGATGCTCGATTTGATAATTTAATCCGCCCACAAACCAGGAAATGACAGCATTATTCGGGGAAAAGTTAGCCGTTGTTTTTACCTGATGAATGGCCCATTCGTTTTCAATCAACAGCGGATCAATACCTGCTTTTTCAAATTCCATATCTTCTACCACATGCGCCAGCTGAAAAACAATGGCTAGCGTGAATCCCATGCTGATGTGCATCACCGTAAAACCAATCGCCCAGTTACCTACTCCCAGCAGTTGAATCGGAATCCACACATAAAAAACGACATACAATAATTTGCTCAACCAGAAAATAAAATGATCAGAGAATTTCATTTTCTGTAGAGGCGTGGTATAGACTTTCCCTTTAAAATATTTATTGAAATCCATCATAGCAACCCAGGCAAAGGATGAAATGGCATAAACCAGCACCACATAAATATGTTGAAAACGATGAGCCGGCACCCATTTCTGGGACTGGCACTGACGCATCAGCGGACTCTTGGCAATATCATCATCTACGCCATCTACATTAGTATACGTATGATGAATAATATTATGTTTGAATTTCCAGATAAAAGCGTTTCCGCCAAGCGCATTCAGTGTATAACCGAGGAGTTCATTCAGCCACTTGCGACTGCTGTAGCTGCCGTGACAGGCATCATGCATTACGTTAAATCCGATACAGGCGAGCACAAATCCAAGAATGGCACAGATGGTCAACGCGAATAATGATGCGGAGGAGGGTATATAAAACAAGAGTGAAACATACATTAAAACAGCAGCCGGTATCAGCACCAGCGTTTTGATGTATAAACGAAAGTCTCCTGTTTTTTTAATTTGTCGCGATGTGAAATAGGCATCAACCGCTTGTTTGAGATCCGTAAAAAAAAGTGCCTGACTGTTATTGAATGTTACCTTGGGCATAAATGAAAACGACCGGAAATATTGCCGGCACAATTAATTAATTTGATTTCGACGGGGCAAACAATTCAAAAGCCGGAATCTTTGCTTCAAAGAGTTTGTTGGTATGTAGATTTTTCATGAGATAGATACCTTCCATCCGTCCGATTTCCGTACGAAGATTGCACCCGCTCACATATTGAAAATGTTCATTCGGCTGTATAACCGGCTGTGTGCCAACCACTCCCTCTCCCTCCACTTCCTGATTAGATCCGCTGCTGTCAAATATGAACCAATGTCTGCGAAGCAGCTGAACGGGGAAATCATTATTATTCTCGATCGTAATCCGATAGGCAAACATGTACTCGTACGAAAGCGGATTGCTGTATTCCGGCTGGTAGAATGTCTCCACACTGATCGTTATGCCTTCAGAAATTTTATACATGACGTGAAGTATGAATTCTGAAATTACGAATAAATTAATGAAACGTATCGTTTGTTTAAAGTTTATCAAACCACCATCCGTAATTTGTTTGGCTCAATAGCCAGGAAACACCCATCAAAAAAATCAATACGGCAGATATAATCATCATAATCAACGCTCTGGTCCTTTTTTTCCTTTTAGACAATGACCCAGAATTAATATTATACAGATACATACTCCACAATAAAAACCCGATACAAAAGACAAAGAAAAATTTAAAAAGTTCCAGACGAGCCGTAAATAATCCAAGTAAATGAAGTGTCATTTAATTAGTGTTAGTTAGAATAAAAATACATTAGATCTGTTAAATTATTGCTTTTTGGTGTGTTCATACCCGTTTCTCAACAGATATTGCAGCACTTTTTCACGATGATCTCCCTGTAAAATAATTTCTTCCACTTTCGCGGAGCCGCCCGTACCACAATAATTTCGTAGCTGCTTACCCAACACCTCTGCATCTGATAACTTCCCTTTAAACCCTGCGATCAGCGTTACGGTCTTTCCGGCCCGGTGTTTGGTTTGCAGAGAAACCTTCAGTCGTTGTTCCGACGGGGAAAGTGCTTCCGTCTCTTCCGATTCCTGCTCCGGATGAAAATTAGGATCGGTGCTAAACACTAAGCCTCCACTACCCGCTTTATTTTTTTTCGACATAGAATTTTATTTGATCGTTGCTTTCAGACTCATGTCCAGTCCGGTAGCCTGATGAATCAGTGCGCCTATACTCAGATAATCCACCCCGGTTTGAGCATAGGCCAAAATATTATCCATATTCAACCCGCCACTGGCTTCTGTTTCCATCACTTTGTCGATTCTTTTCACTGCTTCAGCCAATTGTTCCGGCGTAAAATTATCCAGCATGATCCGATCAGCCTTCCCATTCTTCAACACCTGCTCCACTTCATCCAGATTGCGGGTTTCAATTTCAATCTTGAGCCCGGGTTTTATCTTCTGAACATATTCCCATGCCCTGTTCAATGCCTGATCAATGCCACCGCAATAATCTATATGATTATCCTTTAATAATATCTGGTCATAGAGCGCAAAGCGATGATTGTATCCTCCGCCAATCCGTACTGCTTCTTTTTCAAGCAAACGAAAACCTGGTGTTGTTTTACGGGTGTCCAGAATCCTGACGGGATAATCCTTTACTTTATTGGCGAAACGTTTCGTAAGCGTAGCAATCCCACTCATGCGTTGCATCGTGTTCAAGACGACTCGTTCACAAGTTAAAATAGTATGCACACGCGCTTCCATCTCAAAAGCCTTATCGCCGACCTGCATAGCATCGCCATCCTTCATCAAGGAAGTAATAACACAACCCGGTTCCACCTGACGAAACACAGCTTCCGCTATTTGCATACCGGCCAGCACGCCTGCCTGCTTGATCTTCAGCACCGCTTTCCCCCGCGCGTCTGCGTCGATGCAGCTTAAGGTAGTGTGATCCCCTTCGCCGACATCCTCCTGTAATGCCCGGGCGATCAGCTCATGTAATTGCTCATCAAAGGATGTATTCATTGTACAAAACTAATAGAATTAATAACGAACCGATGATAGACTCATGGCAATATAATGAACGTTCATACACAAATGAAATGTTTTAGCGAATAAAGATGCGCAAGTGCTCAAAGCACAATAATTTTGCAATTCAATTATTCAATGATGCGCAAAAAATCAATTTTGATCATAATGGACGGATGGGGATTGGGAAAAGTATCGTCTGCGGATGCCATCCAGCAGGCCAATACGCCTTTTGTGGATAGTTTATATAAACATTACCCCCATACTACCCTCACAACATGCGGAGAAGCCGTCGGCTTACCAGACGGACAAATGGGAAACAGTGAAGTCGGACACCTGAACCTTGGCGCAGGTCGTATTGTGTATCAGGAATTACAACGCATACAGGTAGCTATCAAAGATGGATCATTTGAAAAGAATGTTTCTTTAAATCAGGCCATCGACTATGCCATTCAGCATAAGAAGAAATTACATCTGCTTGGTCTCGTGAGCGATGGCGGCGTGCATTCACATACCGACCATCTGAAAGCCATCACATCGCTTTGTCATAAAAAAGGACTGAGCAACGTGTTCATTCACGCATTTACGGATGGAAGAGATACCGACCCTAAAAGTGGAATTGGCTATCTCACCAATTTGCAACAGCATCTGAATAAAACAACCGGAAGCATTGCCACCATCTCCGGTCGCTATTATGCCATGGATCGGGACAAGCGATGGGAGCGGGTGAAAATTGCGTATGATGCGCTCACGGCAGGTATCGGTAAAAAAAGCGCCGACCCCATTACTGAAGTATCTCACGCCTATGAGCAAGGAACAACGGATGAATTTCTTCTTCCAGTTATAAATGAAACTACTGACGGAAACATTTCAGATGGTGATGTGGTAATCTGTTTTAATTTTCGTACCGATCGGTGCCGTGAGATCACGCAAGTCTTATCACAACAGGATATGCCAGAATTTGGCATGAAAAAACTTGATCTGCATTATACCACCATGACAGAGTACGATAAGACTTATCAGAACGTGCATGTTATTTTTGAAACCGATAATCTGAATAAAACACTGGGCGAAGTGATTGCTGCAAACGGACTGAAACAGATCCGCATTGCAGAGACTGAAAAATATCCTCATGTGAGTTTCTTTTTCAGCGGAGGCAGAGAACAACCTTTTGAAGGAGAGAACCGCATTATGATCCCTTCTCCTAAAGTAGCCACCTACGATCTTCAACCCGAAATGAGCGCCTTTGAACTGACGGATGCCATCATACCTGAGATTGAAAAAGAATCCGCTGATTTCATTTGTCTGAATTATGCCAATGCGGATATGGTTGGACATACAGGTGTATTTGCCGCTGGCATAAAAGCTGCTGAAACAGTGGATGCGTGTGTGCAACGTGTAGTGACAGCTGCGCTAAATCATACTTATACTGTTTTTTTAACGGCTGATCATGGTAATGCCGATTATATGATCAATGAAGATGGCACACCCAATACCGCACATACCTTAAATCCTGTTCCGTTGTTTGTGATCGACAAGGAATGGAAAGGTTCACTCAAGCCAGGTAAACTGGGTGATATCGCGCCAACCATTCTTCATCATATGCAGCTGTCCGTACCAGCTGAAATGACCGGCGATAACTTACTTATCGTGTAAACCTTTCCGCCGGAATTATTTTACTAATATTGTTTTCTCTTCTATGCGGGATAAAGCAATCATACATTCTTTAGGTGGCGTATTGGTTTGTTTAATGGCTGCCTTATCCGTCCATGCACAACAAACAAAGAAAGATTCCGTATTCAAAGAGTTGAATGAGGTGGTGATCAGTGCACAGAAATTTCCCGAAAAGAAAAAAAATATCGTCCAGCGTATTGATCTGATTACATCCAAATATATCAGTCTGGCCAATACACAAAATACAGGCGACTTACTAATGAACACGGGGAATATTTTTGTGCAGAAGAGTCAGCAGGGAGGAAGCAGTCCGGTCATCCGCGGATTTGAAGCCAGCCGTGTTTTGTTGGTAGTCGATGGTGTACGCCTGAATAATCTGATCTATCGCTCCGGGCATCTGCAAAATGTCATCACGGTTGATCAGAATATGCTGGAAGCCGTTGAGGTGATGTATGGCCCGTCCTCGGCACAATACGGCAGCGATGCCCTGGGAGGGGCTGTTCATTTCAGAACTAAGCAGCCAGTTCTCGCCGACGATTCAAACACGTTTGTCATCAAAGGAAATTACTTTACGAGATACAGTCATGTCAACCATGAAAAAACCTTGCATGCGGATGTGAATATGGGAGGTAAAAAGTGGGGATGGCTCCAATCATATAGTTTCAGTGATTTTGGGGATATGAGAATGGGAGCTGTAGATAACCCAAATTATCCCGGTTTCGGAAAACGGGATTCGCTGATAGTGCCAATTAATGGAGAAGACAGTATCATTCGAAACGAAAATCCGCTCCTGCAAAAATTTTCAGGCTACCAGCAGTGGGACATGCTGCAGAAGATTCTATATCAACCCTCAAAAAATATTTCTCATTTAGTAAACATACAATTATCAAATTCTTCTAATGTGCCGCGATATGATCGCTTACAGGATAAGCGGGATTTTGGCGGAATCATCGGAAGAACATTGCGATGGGCCGAATGGTATTATGGTCCGCAACTCAGATGGCTGGCAGCGTATGAGTTGAATGTAAAAAACAAAGCGGGCTTTGATCAGATCAGAGCAAATATCAATTATCAGTGGATTGAAGAGAGCCGTTATCAGCGGGAATACAGACGATATGACCGACTGGACGGACGGGTAGAGAACGTTCAGGTGGCAGGGTGGACGCTGGATGCCAGAAAGATAGGCAGACGACATGAGTGGACCATCGGAACAGATGGGCAGTATGGCATGGTCAAATCAACTGCAGAAAGAAAGAATATCCTGACCGGAGATCGTACAAGACTGGATACTCGCTATCCCGACGGACTCAATCAGCAATGGAATGCTGCGGTATATTCACAACACATATTTAAGATCAATCATAAATGGATATGGAATGACGGAGTGCGCTTTCAATTCAATCATTTACGATCAACTATTCAGGATAATTCTTTCTTTAACTTACCCTATACAGAAATCATTCAGCAGCATGAAGCACTCACGGGAAATGTCGGTCTGATCTATTTACCAAATGCCGGGACTAAGCTATCGCTCAATGTTTCAGCCGGTTTTCGAGCACCCAATGTGGATGATCTGGCTAAAATCTTTGAATCCAATACAGACCGGCAACAATTAGTGGTACCCAATCCGGATATACGCCCGGAGAGAACCTATAATGCCGAACTGGGGGTTAACCATTCCTTCGGAGGAAAATTCAACATAAACGGAAATCTCTTTTATACGCTGTTCAGGCAAGCACTGGTAAAATCTCCCTATGCTTTCAACGGGCAAGACTCCTTTTTATACAATGGCATCATGTCACAGACCTTGGCCAGCGTGAATGCCGGCAGGGCACAACTGCATGGATTTAGTTTGGAACTAAAATATACACCAACCGCATACATCACAGCCTATGGTAGTTTGAATTATACCAAAGGACGCTTCCTGACTAACCCAAACACAGCGTCAACCATTTATCAGAAAAAAGCGGATGGTACAGGGTATGAACTCGTACAAAAAAAAGTAACATCAAAGCCGCTGGATCATATCCCTCCTCTTTTTGGAAAATTTCAGGTCATTTATCAGCGGAGTGTATACCGGGGTGAATTTTTTGTACTATGGAATGCTGCAAAAAGTTTGAAAGAGTATAATCCGGATGGTGAAGACAATGCGCAATATGCCACTCCCGAAGGTACCTTTGTATGGTACACGCTGAATATGCGAATGTCTGCCGATCTGTTTAAAAGGTTCACCATTCAGGCAGCCATCGAAAACATATCAGATATCGCCTATCGTCCTTTTGCATCGGGCTTATCGGGGCCGGGCAGAAATTTCCAGCTGACACTCCGTTATAGCCACTAAAATTATCCTGTCCGGGCAACGTATCGTAACAAAAAATTGTCTACATTCAGGTATGCAAAAAGCATACATGAATGATACCACATTAGTAGCCGGATGCCTCAATGGCCAACCGGATGCTCAAAAGGTATTGTATGATACATACAGTGCAAAGATGATGGCTGTTTGTTATCGGTATGCAAACAACAGAGCCGATGCGGAAGATATGCTGCAGGAAAGTTTTGTCCGCGTGTATCAGCAGATACATCAGTACAGCGGCAAAGGCTCTTTAGAAGGATGGATAAGACGGGTTGTGGTGCATACGAGTATCAATTACCTGAAAAAAAACAAAAAATTCAGGGAATATCTTGATATCGTTGCTATGGGCGACCTGCTGGTTAAAGAAGAAAAAATCACCGCCTATATTCACAGCAAACAGATCATGGAATGTATTCGTTTGCTGCCCATTGGATATAAGACGGTATTGAATCTTTTTGCCATAGAGGGATATTCACACAAAGAAATTGCCGGAATGCTGGATATTGAAGAAAGTACCAGTCGTTCGCAATATCTGCGGGCTAAAAATTTGCTGGAGAAGATCTTGTTAAAGAATGGAATATTGCCGGCTCGGGAAAACAAACTTCGATCCTGACGATAAAAAGCGGTTCTGTCATTTAAAAAACTATGCGGGATTCATCTTTTTTGGAAGAATGGTTAAAGGACATGGTTTCGGATGCTTCGATGAATCCGTCAGATAAGGTATGGGATAGCATACGGATAAAATTAGAAGCAGGGAATCGCCGTTTCTATAAACTTCTTTTGCTGCCGGCGTTTATTATGTTATTTTCCGGCATGTGGCTGACAACGGGTACGTTCCACTCAGTAATATTGCCTGAATCAATCACTTTCCTGCGTAATGAAATATCTTCTGCCATTAACCAAACCTCTCACAAGGATATAACAAAACAAGCAAATAAGGTCAACCAGATTTCTTATAAGAAAGTCAATCAACTAATTGCGCCGGCAGAGGAAAAGGAAGAAGCGGGGATCCGGCTCATCGCACATACTCAACCAGTACCTTCTAAAGAATATAATCATTTAAATGCCCCCCCATCCATATCTTCAACAAATAAAAAAATATTTTATCCAACATCGATGGGATCAGGCATTGTGTCCAAAAATGTATCATCACTCAACAGGCCCGTTATAAAAGATAAAAAGAAAAATAGCTTGTCTTTGCAATTGTATATGACACCGTCTGCCAGCTATCGTATCATGACCAATCAGTATATTTTACGGCCGGGTGAGTCGCTTTCTGAAAGAAGAAATAATGTTCGCCATTATCCTGCAACAGGCATGGAAGTCGGCATTGGATTGATCAAACCTATTACGCGCAGATGGAGCATGAAAGGAGGTCTCCAGGTTAATTTTTCCAGGTATCAGATCAAGGGTTCGGAAACAGATCAGGAGTTGGTTTTTGTGAGTACGTCTCCTGTGTCAGGTTTTGAAGAATCCAGTCGGATGAGTAATACAGATGGTAACAAACCTAAGAAGCTCATGAATGAAAATCTTCAACTATCTGTTCCTGTTGGATTGGATTATCAGGTATTTAAGAAGAAAAAGATAGCTATTCATGCAGCGGGATCAGTACAACCCGGATTTACCATACATGCCAGCGGACATCTGATCACATCGAATTACAAAAATTATATACAGGCGGAGCATTTATTTCGACGATTCAATATGCAGTCTGCTTTGGAAGCATATATCAGGATCAATGCCGGTTCGATTGATTTTCATGCCGGCCCTCAGATTCGTTATCAGCTTTTATCAAATATTGTTGACCTGTATCCGATTAAAGAACATTTGATGGATTACGGATTCAAGATCGGGTTGGTCAAACAGATCAAGTAGTGGGCGAACTATTCCAGTCAAGGAACGAAATGAGGCAGTTTGGTTTACCTTTGCCTTATGATAAACAGCAAATCATTGAAGTGGATATCAGGGCTGACCATCACGATTTTAATGGCTTGTAAAAACAGCCATCAAACACCTGCCATTGACGTGGTTGGGCATATCAAGGGCGATTTGCGCATATTAGACTCTATTCCCTACGGACTTATCAAGATTACGGAAAAGAATGGCGGGCAGCCGGACTCAGTATATATAAAAAAAGCGGAGCTGTGGAATATGGTCAGTCCGTTTTTGTCGGAGGAGATTAACCAGGAAAATTTATCCGATCGTTACACAGAGAGTAGTTTTGCCGATGCCACCATTCAATCGGTCATGATTACCTATCAGGCTAAAGAAAAAGATCAGCCAATCAATCAGGTTGCGGTATATGTGAATCCGGAAAATGGCCGCATCAGTCGGATTTATATAACCGGCTTTTTTGATGATGCAACATGGAAAGGGAAAAAGCAACTGCTTTGGGCTGAGCAAAAAGGGTTTACGATTATTTCAACCGGAGAGAATGATGCGTCCGGCACAGAAACTATCACCGAAAAGATCATCCGGCAATAACTAATCATTGAAAGAAGATCTGCGGCATATCGTTCAGGCACTGCCCTCCTCTCCCGGCATCTATCGCTATTATAACGAGAAAGGTGAGCTGTTATATGTTGGGAAAGCCAAGAATATAAAAAAACGAGTAAGCAGTTATTTCAGTCATAAAGCCGTCAATCGGAAAACGGCTGAACTTGTTTCCAGGATACATACCATTCAATTTACTATTGTCCATTCGGAGTCCGATGCTCTCTTGCTGGAAAACAATCTGATCAAACAGTACAAGCCTCTCTTTAATATTGACCTGAAAGATGATAAGACATATCCTTATATCGTTATAAAGAAAGAACCGTTCCCCCGTGTTTTTCTTACAAGAAAAAAACTGGATGACGGTTCAACTTATTTAGGTCCATTTACCTCAACAGGTAAAGTAAGAGAGTTTCTGGATCTGATCAGACAATTGCTGCCTGTACGTACCTGTAAGTTGAATTTAAGCGAACAGAATATCCGCTCAAACAAGTATAAAGTATGCCTGGAATATCAGCTTGGAAATTGTAAGGGGCCATGTGAAGGATTGCAGGATTCAGATGATTACATGGCTCATATCGCACAGATCAAAAATATATTAAATGGCAAATTGGGAGTCGTTCTTCAGTTTCTCAAACGCGAAATGCAAACGCTGGCAACTGACATGAAATTTGAAAAGGCAGCAACAACGAAAAAGAAGATTGAATTTCTCGAAAATTATCAGTCAACCTCCGCTGTAGTCAATCCAAATATGGGCGACGCGGATGTTTTTTATCTGATCCGAGAAGAGGATAAGGTGTTTATTAATTACTTAATGGTAAGAAACGGAGCTGTTATTCAATCGGACAATACCGAAGTAGATGTTAAAGCAGATGATGACAATGCGGACATCTTGGCAACCATCATTCAAAACACAAGAAATATATTCCAAAGTGCCGCTCAGGAGATCATTGTACCTTTTGCGATTAGCTGGGGCATATCGGATGTTCAGATTACTGTACCGAAAAGAGGGAATAAAGTCAGTTTGCTTGATATGTCTAAAGCGAATGCGGATTATCAGTTAAAAGAATACAAGCGAAAAAAGTCCTTATTGCTGACAAATGATAATAAAAATATTCAGGATACCCTGAGAGCACTTAAGCAAAAACTTCACTTAACGGTATGGCCGGCACATATAGAGTGTTTTGACAATTCCAATTTTCAGGGAAGTTACCCGGTAGCAGCCATGGTATGCTTTAAGGATGGAGAGCCATCGAAAAAAGATTACAGAACATACCATATAAAAACAGTAAAGGGCATAGATGATTTTGCCAGCATGAAAGAAGTCGTGTTCAGGCGATATGCACGACTAAAAAGTGAAGGGGCCATGTTACCTCAGTTGATAATTATCGATGGCGGAAAGGGGCAGCTAAATGCCGCACATGAAAGCATTTGTCAGCTTGGTCTTGAAAATTCCATCACACTCATCGGACTTGCTAAAAATGTAGAAGAGCTATTTTTTATTCATGACCGCGAATCTTTGAAATTGCCGATCAACGATCCGGTGTTACTCCTCATCCGGAAGATACGTGATGAGGTACATCGTTTCGGACTTCAGTTTCACCGTAATCTGAGAAGTAAAGGGTCAATCAGCAATGAACTGGAAAATATTAATGGTGTCGGCACCAAAACGATTGAACTGTTAATGAAAAAATTTAGATCTGTGGAGGGTATTATGAACGCTGACAAAGAAGACATCTGCAAATTAATTGGCAAGAGCAAATCAGACATCATTCTGGATTACTTTAAAAAAAAGGGGGCAAGATAGAAATCCAGCCCCGTCTTTAAAATCCAATATCCTATGAAAAACCATTACAAAGATACAACTGAAATAGAAATATGCAATAGTTCACATGAAGTATTTTAAAAAATAAAGCCGCAGTAAAGCGGCTTTGTATATTTATGCAGATAAAAATCAATCTTAGTAGGACCACTGATCCTGCTCATAGTTAAAGATTTTTTCTTTGATATTGTCTCCTTCCAGCAAGCGAAGGGTTGGGTCTTTAATATAAGATTTAAGTGTTCTGTCAAATGGATTATCAATACTTGATTTGGTAATATAACTACTGAACAATCGGTTTTCAAAATACTCTTCCCAGGACATACGCCCACCGAAATTTTTCCCGTTATAAGCTTCATATTTGGCGAGAAAAGCTCTCAATGACTCGTTCGGTGTGTCAGGATAATATACCCAGAATAATGGCATATACTCAGGATTGGCGGGATCAACATCCTGTCCGTCACTTCTCGTCAATCTCTTCAGAGGCGCAATACCTAGAATTCTGACAAAAAGACGAGAAGACTCTTTATCAAATACCCATTCTTCTTTAATTCTGAAGCGATATATGCTGTCCGGGTCAATTTCCTTGGTCATAATCTTATACTTAACGATATCCCCGTTCATGTCCGTTACTGGTACCGTATCAAGTCCGCCTGAAAACGCTTTTAAAACATCATCCGGTGTGATTGGCGTAGTAAACCGATCGTCCTTAGAGGCATCAAAAGCTGTTACTTTTCTTTCTCTGATAGCCTTCAGCAGTATAGAAATAAAACGCTGATTTCCGTTATCTTCATTATTAGCATATCTAAAGGCGAGGTTCATTTTTTCGCGAGTATCAATCTCTCTCCATACACGATGTCTGTAAATAGCGTCATCTTCTCTGATATGTTCAAAGGCAAGAGGCTGACGATCTTTGATCAGGGAGCGTTCTATAGCTGCATCGGGCCTTAATGACGGCAGTACAGAATCAAGCGCTGCATTACCGCTGGATTTAACTACTTCATAAGGAATATTCGGCCTTGGCTGATTGGTTTGCTGAGGCTGATTATTGTTGGTTGATCCATATCCGGAAGATCCTGAGCCATAGCCTGATCCCCCACCACTGTCGTAACCGGAACCACCACCATATCCGGAATTACCATACCCGGAACCGGATGCCGGAGCAGCGGTGGTCGTTTTTTTGGGTGCAGCTGTTTTCTTTTTTTTCTGTGCAGTAGCACTAAATGCAGTAAACAGTACAATTACCGAAGTGAGATATGCAATTTTTCGTAACATATTGAATAGTTTAATACAGATTAAACGCTATCGTAGGCAGTTTTCTTGTGGTACCATCAGGTCCAACTGCTTTGATTTCATCTAAAACAACGGTCGTGCCCGGACGACAACGACTGATCAGATCCTGTACAGGTTCAAATCGATTTCCTCTGATACCCGCACGAACGCCAGGCGCTTCCTGAAAACCTGCACCGGTTGCGTAGAACGTATAGCTGGTCACATCAAAACGAACACCCTCAAATACGAAGTCTTTCAAATCTGCACGAATACCTTCTTGAGCTTTAAATACGTTGGAGGCAATTCTTCCCCCCGTACTGTTACCAACCATGGGAGTAGGATCGGGAACAGATTTTACACGGAATGTAAATACCGATGTTTTACCATCTGCATTTACGGTTACATTTGCAGTTCCGGGTGCGTTTGGTGAAGCAATATAGCGACCGGGGGCTACTTTACGCAACCCGCCATTGTTAATAGAAGCAGTTACTTTCTCGTCACCCACATTACCTCCGGTTACCGCAAGTTCGTTATCCAGACCGATATACAATACTTTCACTTTTTCAGCACTGACGAATGCTCCTGTAGGAATACCTACCGTATAATCAATTTTTAGATCACGAACCTGGTCTTTACCGTCCTGATCTTTGTACTGTATCTTAATGGGAACAGATCCGCTTGTACTTCCAACATTCGTTTTAAACAATGCTACGCCATCATCATTCATAGGAACATTTCTGCCTCCAATTGTTATGATTGGCTTTACGTTCTTACTGAACGCCCCGATACCTGCAGAAATCTGCAGCTCTTGACCAGGGAACAGATACGTTGAGTTGGCCCCAACAATCGGCGCATAGGTATCGAAACGAACCACTACCTGACCTACCCGATTATGAAATTCATTCACAATCTTATTTTCAGTTGTCTTTACGTCATTTTGAAATTTACTCAGCATGGTAAGCGCTGCTACAGTAGGCGTCATATTGAAGTAAACCGATGTCCAGGTAACGTTACCCATTTTATTTTTGGAAAGCTTGGGGATCTCTAAATCAATCGGTAAGCTGTTCTTAAACAGATCTCCAACTTCAGGATCAATGCCTAACATTTCTTTTTTATACTTCTCCAGTGCAGCATAAAGTTTTTTACCTTCCCCTTCCTTATCCATTACGCGAGTAGCTACATCGACATTATCTTCTTTAAAACCATCTTCCGGTTGTTGAGGATTAAAGCCGGCGCCCAATTTGATTTTATCTTTTAATCCGTCAATATACTGGTTTAGCTCTTTAGAAAGTTGAACAGCCTTTTCAGCTTTAGGCATCCATATTTTAGCTTTATCGGCTGAAGCCGGATCTGCTAGTTTTTCCTGAAAAGACGCCATGATTGTTTGCGTGGATGCATTAACCACTTTGTTGGTAGAAGTTAAACTATTGTCAACCACTTTAAATGCGTTGATGATTTCTGCTGATACGTTAAGGGCAAGCAGGGCAGTCAACACCAGATACATCAGGTTGATCATCTTCTGCCGGGGCTCTTTGGGTAGTGCCATGACTTTTTTTTATTTAATCTATTAAATAATATTATTTACTGATGATCAACAATTATCTTCCTTGCATGGCATTGATCATATTGCCATAAATATTATTCAGCGTACCCAAATTCTTAGCTAAGGTTGAAATTTGCTCATGCGCTTTTTTAGCATCATCTACACTACCCATCAGCGACTCAGATGCCTGAGCAAGATTTCCGTAAAATTTATTCATCACTTTCAGGTGATTGTTTGTGTCCTGCAATTCCAGTTCATAAATGGTATTGAGCGAGCCTAAATTTTTTGTCATGTTCTGTACCTGTTCGTGGAAATTCTTAGTACTTTCTGCAGCTGAATTAAAGGAAGCAGCTGATGCAGCCGCTTGCTGATAAGCGTCTTTCATGCCGCCGAGAGTTACCGCGGCTTCTTTTGCCTTTGCACCCAATTCACCGGTAGATGTAACTACATCAGACACATCTTTTATTCCACCAACCGTTGTGTTCAGTTTTTGAAAATTATCACTCAGACTGCGTAAGCTGGCAGGAGTAATTTCGGCATCCTGAAGCATTTTATCCAAAGAAGCCAACGCGGGCGTTCCCTTAGCAGGTTTTTCAGCCGGACCATGATCCGATAAACCATAGCCTTGTGTGGCCAGATATCCATACACTAAAAATATACCTGCCTCTGTAAGCAGACCAATAGTCAGCATAATATCGGCAAAGCTAAGGTGAAGAATTTTTGCCCATGCGCCAAAGATTACAACGGCCGCGCCTACAGACACAATAATGTTCGTAATTTTCTCAGTGGATTTTGAAACTGCCATAAAGTTTTTGGTTTTAAAAAAATGGTTGGAATGGTTGTTATCACATCACGTATCGCGATGAATGTCTTTAATGTATATTATTAATTATTAATTACAATTATCTTGTTCTTACAGTCGGAGGAAGATCAATCACACATCTAAAGCCAATATAAGATTTAGCGGTATCCTGATACTCATAAGCTCTAGTGCTTGTCTGTAAGAAATAGCCCACGTCTTTCCAGCTACCCCCTCTGATCACCTTACGCTTCATACGGGGAGGATCACTGTCTTTGGCATTATATCTAATATCCGGATTCATATCATGAGAGAAATTATACGCTCCTTCATAATATAAAGATCCTGTCCATTCAGCTACATTACCGGCCATATTATATAATCCGAAATCGTTTGGCCAGTATGCATCAGCTCTCACTGTATAAAATCCGCCATCTTCAGGATAATTTCCTCTGCCCGGTTTGAAATTGGCCATCAGACATCCCTTACGATTTCTTAAGTAATAGTTGCCCCATGGAAACATGGCTTGAGATCTGCCGGCTCTGGCAGCATATTCCCACTCTGCTTCCGTTGGTAATCTGAAACTGGATTCTGTTGCAAAACCTTTGGACTCAAGATATGCATTCAAATGTCTGCTTCTCCAGGTACAAAAGGCAGAAGCCTGCTTCCAGTTTACCCCCACAATTGGATAATTTGCAAAAGCAGGATGAGCAAAATAACGAACACTCATCGGTTCATTATAACTATATGTAAAATCTCTCACCCATACCAAGGTATCAGGATAAACTTTAACCTGGTTTTTAATGATAAATTTTGACCTGGGCTCATTCGGCTTTCTGTAAGCAGCTGCTTTGTAATCCAAATATTCTTCCTGATATATAAGCTTTTCAGGATCTATCTCAATACGGTTCATGACCCTGTCATCCGGAGACAACATCATCTGACCTAACTTCTCATGAACATTCTTCTCTTTCCATATGCCAGCCATTTTCTTCTGGTCAAGATTACCTGTTTTGGCATCTTTGTATTCAAGGATTGTGGCTGCGATGGAATCTCTTACCCAATGTACAAATTGCTTGTACTCGCTATTGGTGATCTCAGTAACATCCATCCAGAATCCCATAATGGAAATCTGTCTGTTTCTTGCAGTAAAGGCATAGTTAACATCCTCATCGCTGGGTCCCATATGAAAAGTTCCCTGAGGAATTTTAATCATACCATAAGGTCTGGCAGGATTGGGTCTGGCAGAATAAGCAGCACCAATCAGTTGGCCATTTGATGGACCGGTTCCTGGCCCTTTTGAACTTCCGCAACCTGACAATACCATTGCAAGAGATACGGCCATTAAACTTAACAGCTGGTTCTTCATTGTTAAGAGATTTTAAAGATTAAACACGAAAAATTTATTAAACGCATGTCATGATTTGGTTAATCCGAATAGTAAAACGATTTATTTGGATTTTTATTATTAAATGTTTGCTGCAGATAGTTTGATTTTATTAGAAACTATAAAACGAACAAACATTATTCTTGCAAATATATAAAAGGCATTGATGTAAACAAGTTTTTTTACGGGAAATTAAGGGTAATTACTAAGGGACTGATTATCAGTAAAAACCAATACTTAATTGGGAAGATGCCCTTATTTCTCAGACAAGAATCTGTCGAGCGCCGATGCCATTCCGGGAACCTGAGGGGCAGGAGCCATAATGGAAAGAACCAAACCCGCCTCCGTCACCGACTTTATAGTATTTTGGCCGAAAGCACCAATAAGAGTCGCTTGCTGCTTGTATTTCGGGATATTCTCAAAGAGGCTCTTTACGCCGCTGGGGGTGAAAAAACATATTACATCAAATTTACCATCCTCAACCAGATTTTTGATATCATTGCTGACCGTTTTGTACATAATAGGCAGATCAAACTGGCAGTTATTTTGTGTAAGCCAGGTAACAATCTCATTCTCCGCATGATCACTGCAAGGAAAGAGGAATTTCTCGTTGGCTTTGTGCTTTTGAATGACATCATACAAGCTCTTATTCGTGCCATCCGCGGCATAAAAAACCTTACGTTTCCGGTATAAAATGAACTTTTGAAGATAGAGCGCCACCGACTCGGAAATACAGAAGTATTTGGTATCCTGCGAAATGGAAATTCTCATTTCTTCCGCCAAACGAAAAAAATGATCGATTGCATGGCGACTGGAAAAAATAACCGCACGATACGAAACAATATCTATCTTCTGCTTACGGAAATCTTTGGCAGATACCCCTTCTATCCGTATGAAAGGCTGGAATGTAATAGATACTCCATATTTCTTTTCCAGATCAAAATAAGGCGACCTGTCAGATTCCGGTTTGGGCTGGGTAATCAGAATCTTTTTTACAGAAGGAAGCTTAGCCGGCTTACGCGCCTTTTTTTCCATATATGCCTCTGGAAATTTTTGGCAAAATTAGGATTTTCTTATAACATTCCCATCAAGACCTTGTAAATCAACATTAATGGGGCAACCTCAAATGCAATTAAATAGCTTAAGTAGGGGAATACCCCGATACTGAATTCTTCCCTCAAAGGTTGATACGCCCTTATAAACCGAAAACAAAACAACGAAAGCAATAAGGTGACTGATGTACTCAGAAAAACATCTGCCAGACCATCAGGGGCAAAAGCAATCCCGGCTAAAAACGGCAATATGCTTACCCCAATAATTTTATTGGTCAGAAAGATGATGAATATATAAAGTCCGGCAGCCTTTCGTACGTGAAAAATCCAGCCCATGGCTGCCACAAATAAATATTTAAAGCCATAGACAGCCATTAACAGAAGGATTGTCAAAAAGGGTAAATAAACAGACGGAACGCGAAAAGATAAATGATACCGAACTGCCAGCAGGTATAAAAAGATACCCGCAGAAACAAAAAATAAAAGATTAAAGAAGAATCCCGCCAAGACAGATAGTGTGAGTTGTTCCCTGACCTGATTTATCCTCAATGTGGATTGAAAATAATACCGGAATATATCTTTAAAATATCTCGGATAAACCTGTCGGATGATGCCGAAAAACAATAGTACAAACACAATAAAATAAAACATACGCTCACGGCCCACCAGCTGCTTGTCCCGCTGAAAGAAAAACCATCCGGGGGCCGTGAGCTTAAACCTCGACATCCCAATCACCACTGCCCGTGCACTGTCCCAACGCTCCACCGCACTCACTGTATCCGCCAGCACCAACGCCACACTGTCCCTCCGCACACTATCCGTCACTACACGCACACTGTCCTGTGCCAGTGCACGGTAACCCGTCAACAAAATGAATAAAATAGTCAATACCCTCATGAATGGTCACAAAAATAAGCCCTGTCCGCAACGGACAATCGTAAAAAATGATTTAGAAAAAATTCAAATACCCAAAATGGATCTTCATCTGCCGCAAATTGATCGGAAGCTCCTCGCGCTTCCCCACCGCAAATGCTACATTGAATATCCCGGCCTTCGTATCCAGCGTTGCCCCCAAACCAGTTCCCCAAAAACCAGACGTACTGTTGCTGAGCTGACTCTGATTCCGAACCCAGGATCCATCCCAGAACGTATATAAATAACTGTTCTGTCCGGTCAGCAATCGATACTCAGCCGTCATCACCATATACGCCGAGGCAAAGATGCTCTCATCATCAAAACCCCTCAGTAACTGAAACCCTCCAATCTGAAACAACTCATTCCGAAATAAAGTCGGACTCTGTATCCAGGCGCCGCTTAAAGACGTCTTCAGCGTGGTCTGTCGACCGGTCTTGATATAATAGGCTGCCTGCCCCTTCAATCTGAACGTATATGCCCTTAACTGCACCGAATCATACAAGGATGCATAATCAAAGGCCGTATTCCCGGAGCCCTTCAACGTTGTAATCTTATTATTGGTACGAATATTACGTACACCGGCCATCGCCTGAATTTTTATATCAAATCCCTTGCGCGGATTGAACCTGTAATCGGTATTCCACCATTCATAATCACCTCCGAGTGAGGTAGTGGTCTGATCGATCTGCTCGGGCAAACGTCGGGTACGAATCACCTGTAAGGTGTCGATATAATCAGTGTTGGTGATGAACTGCTGAAAAAATAATTTGCCGCTTCGGTTACCACCAAAAGCATAATCCATCCCCAGCTGATAACGGATATTTAAAAAAGAACTGTCTTTCTTGAATCCTTCAAACATCAGATCCATACCAAAAGGTGAACCAAAAAGAAAAGGCTGCTGATAGGATGCCTTCAGCCGGGGCGACTGAATCTGGATTTGCTGAAACATGAGCTGCAAAGACTCGCCCTTGCCAAAACTATTCTTCAACTGTAAATTGAAATCTCCCGTTATCAGCAACCGGGTAGCGCCGGTCGACTCCGCCGCCGGCAAAAATCCAATCAATCCATTCACTTGACTGTTCTTCCTTCCTTTGAGATATACATTGAGCAAAGCGCCCGTTCCAAGATAACTCAGATCCGATGGCTGAAGGATGGAGAGATATGGTAACTGACGTAACTGACGATCCACACCCAGTAACTTATCTTTCTTATAAATGGATCCATTGGGAATATTCAGATAGCGTTGCAGAAACGCATGACTCAGATTAATATCTCCGAAAATACGGATACTGTCAATTTTATATAAGGGACCTTTTTGTATGATGAGCTGAGCTCCCATCCTGTCTTCCTTTACATCAAAACTATCCAGTCGCACCTGTGCAAAAGGATATCCGTTATTCTCCAGATACTTCACCAGTTTTTCTTTCAATGCACGAATCCGCTCATTGTCAAAATCATTCATCATAAAACTCTTCTCCCGGTAACCAATCAGCGCCAGCAAGGGTTCATCAGCTGATGCAATCGTTAATTGTCCCAACCGGTATTTCTTTCCGGTAAATAATTTTAACACAGCACTGTCCTGCATGGCCATAAAACTATCAATGGAAGCAGTAGCATATCCTTTCTGACGCAATAAACGGGGGATCGTTTCCACATACATGATACAGGCTTCCCTGCTGCTGAAGGTTTGCTGTAATGAAACATCAGCCACGGATTCAGTCCGATCAATATACTTTATGTTTAAGCGATAGACTTGTCCGAAAGATCCAAGAGATAAAAAGAAAAACCACGCCAGAATAAAATAGCGACGCCTATCCCGTACAAAGCGGGTAATTTTACACTCGTATCGTATCATTTCAGTGGCCGGCATTTATATTCATATCCCTTTTTGTAAACAGCGATGTCATTACTGCGACTTCCATTTCAGTACAAGTTTACTGCATAAGAACGAGTTGATCGCGGCTTTATTAAAAGAACTCGATCTTCAGACCAAAGAAAATTTTATCACAGATACACCAATCGACACGATCTATTTCGGCGGAGGCACCCCGAGTCTGCTCAACGAACAAGAACTGAATACCATTCTCAAAGCTGTCGGGAAATGGGGCTCCGTCAACCCGCAAGCCGAAATTACCCTCGAAGCGAACCCGGATGATCTCAGCGAAGCCAATCTGATGTCCTGGAAAAATACGGGCATCAACCGGCTAAGCATAGGCATTCAATCACTCTATGATGATGAACTCCAATGGATGAACCGGGCACATAATGCCGATGAAGCACTCCACGCCATCAGCAAGGCTCAACAAGCGGGGTTTGATAAACTGTCGGTCGATTTTATTTACGGAGGCCCATTACTCAGTGATGAACGATGGGAAAAAACACTGCAATGGATCGGAGAACAAAAGATCCCGCATGTATCCTGCTATGCCCTCACCATCGAACCCAAAACGCCGCTGGCCAAAGTAAAAAGAACATCCATAGAGACTGAGGCTTCAGAAGAAAAACAAAGTCGCCATTTCGGTATGCTGATGGATCAGATGGAGGCAATGGGATATGAGCACTATGAGATCTCCAATTTTGCTCTGCCCGGCAAGCGTAGTCAACATAATACCTCCTACTGGGAAGGGAAACCCTATCTCGGCATCGGCCCCTCCGCCCATTCCTTCAATGGGAAAATCAGAAAGTGGAATATTGCGAGCAATCAGAAATATATCCGGTCAATCGGAGAAAATGTCATCCCCGCCACAACGGAAACACTCACCGATACCCAGCAATTGAATGAATATATCATGACGCGACTTCGTATGATTGAAGGGATTGATATAACGGTCATATATAACCGATTCGGAGAGAAGTATGCAAATACGTTGGTTGCGTCATCCCAAATGCATATAGAAAAAGGACATCTTCTAAAAGATGACAATCGTATCATCCTGACAAAAGCCGGCAAGTATTTTGCCGATGCCATTGCGGCCGACTTATTTTTTAATGCTTGAAGTGTCGCTGTTCGGTGAGCACCATCACCAGCTGATTATCCTTGCAGTAAGTAATGGAATCCTGATCTCTTACCGATCCTCCCGGCTGAATAAAGGCGGTGATACCGACTGCATGTCCCATCTTCACACAATCATCAAACGGAAAGAACGCATCACTGGCCAGCACGGCTCCCTTCAAATCAAACTGAAACTGTCCGGCTTTCTCGATTGACTGACGAAGCGAATCAATGCGACTGGTTTGTCCGCAACCCTTGCCAATGAGTTGTTTACTTTTAACGAGTGCGATAGAATTTGATTTCAAGTGCTTACATAAAATATTCGCAAATGCCAGATCCTGCTTTTCCTGTTCAGATGAATCTCGTCCGCCCACTTCTTTCCATTCTTTGTAATTCCCCTTATCCGCATCCTGTATAAGCATACCGTTTAAGACCGACTTGACCTGCGCCTTATAATCAGGAAGCTCCTTCCATTGTAAGAGTATGCGATTCTTTTTAGTCTTTAATACCGGCAACGCATCTTCCTGAAAACCGGGCGCTATCAATACTTCAAAAAAGATTTCCTGTATCGCTTCGGCAGTAGCTTTATCAATCACGCCATTACACACCAGTACACCACCAAAGGCGCTTTCCGGATCGCCGGCCAATGCCGCATCCCAACTTTCTTTTACGCTCGGTCGTTGTGCCGCACCGCACACATTAGTATGCTTGATGATAGCAAACAGATAGCCGTTTTCAGCAGATGAAAATTCACTGACCAATTGCAAAGCTGCATCCACATCCACCAGATTATTGTAGGAAAGCTCTTTACCATTCAGCTGAGTGAATAATGATGAGAGATCACCATAATAGACCGCTGACTGATGCGGATTCTCGCCGTAACGAAGCACTTGTTTTTGCTGACCAAATGCAGAAGGAATATGCGTTTGATGGAAATAATTGGAGATGGCTGTATCGTATGCCGTGCAAACATCAAATGCCTTGATGGCAAAAGATCTTCTTTCCGCATAGGTGGTCGTTCCCTCCTGCTGTATAAGCAATTCATTTAATACAGCATAGTCCGATTTGGCCGCAATCACCACAACATCCCGATGATTTTTAGCCGCGGCCCGAAGCATAGAGGGTCCGCCGATATCGATCTTCTCAATGATAGCTGCTTCCGCTTCCTCGGCTGTACCTTTGAAATCAGCCGACTGCACTTGCTTTACGGTTTCTTCAAACGGATAAAGATCCACGATCACCAGATCGATCTCCGGAATATTGTACTGCTGCATTTCCTGACGATGTATCTCATCAGCCCGCTTTCCCAAAATGCCGCCAAACACAACAGGATGTAATGTTTTCACGCGACCGCCCAATATCGAGGGATAATTCGTTAAACTCTCTGCAGGCACGACTGGAATCCCCAGTTTTTCAATGAACTGCTGGGTTCCGCCTGTGGAATAAATAGTTACTCCCTGACTGTTTAATGTGCGAACCAGCTCATCTAATCCGTCTTTATAAAAAACTGAAATGAGGGCGGACTGAATCTTCTTATTGCTCATAGATAATGATTAATGGATGGATTGGAGGCGCAAAGGTAAGGCACATAATCTTCAAGTCAAAAGTCAAAGGTCAAAATCAATAAAAACCTTTTGGGTTTTGAGTTTTTACTTTTGACTTTATCTTGAGATGTTTCGCTAACACTCAACATGACCTTTTTGTGAATCCGAGCCTCTGTGTCTCTGTGTTAAAATTATTTTTTAGAAGAAGATCTTGATTATTGTTTTCATTATTCCAAAAATCAGCATACATATTATCCCGCCAAATAGATATTTTTTATTGGCCGTTTGATAAAAAAGATAACTGAACCAGATCAGACCATACATAAGTATGATATCAATCAAACCAGGATTTAATTCCTCGAGTACTGCAAAACGATAAAGAGAGAGATATTCCATCATATCATTCATTAACTGTATGATTCGTGAAATGATGATACCAATATAGCTGCTGATGAATTCAAAAGGTGAGAGAATCACGAGCAATAACAGTCCGTAAAGCGCGATCGTACTAAGCGGCACAGCGATCAGATTCGCCGGTAAAAATAAAAGTGGCATCTGATGAAAATGATAGATACAAAGCGGTAAGGTCAGCACCTGAGCCGATAGCGTGACGGCATTCATCTTCCAGAAACCATTGAGCAAGGGGTTTTCAATTGATATCATCTCTTCGATCGGTTTCATAAAGACCACCAGACTCAACACCGCAGCATAGGATAATTGAAAGCCGATATCCCAGAGCAGAAAAGGATTATTGCATAACATAAAAAACGCAGACACAGCCAGGGCATTTTCGACGCTTCCTTTTTTATGGATGATTTTACCAAGACTTATAAAACTGAACATGATCACCGCACGGATCACCGAAGCACCGCCTCCGGTCAGCAGACTGAATAACCAAAGAAAAATCAGGATGAATAATTCTTTCCAAACACGCAGATGTTTAAAACAATCCAGCGGACGAAACATAAATTGCAGTAAGACATAGATCAGTGCCAGATGCATTCCGCTGATCGCAATGACATGAATCGTGCCTGTACTCTGATAAATAGCCGAAAGATCTCGGTCAAGTTCGGCTCGATAACCTGTCAGCAAAGCAATAGCGACTGCTGCTTCCTGCGGATTGGCCACATAGCGGTGAATAATTCCGATCAGGTAATCTCTTGTCTGATATAAATACGTGTAAATATCAAATGATGAGTCTTTCCATTGAATCACATAATCTCTTTCTTTCAGATATACCTGATGATATATCTTTTGTAATGCAGCATATCGCCTGAAATCAAATGTCGCCGTATCATTTACAGGTATAGGCTTAGGTATTGTTGTTATTTGAATGATAGATGAATAGGATAGTTTTTGTACAGCGTTTTCCTTTTTAAAATACACATAACATTTTCCAGTCACCGGAACTTTACTACCCTCCAATATGCAATGAGTTACGGATGCAATGACCCGGAATGTTTTCGCACGCTCAACCGGCGGTTCTTGTAAACGAAGTAAGAGGATATTTCCATTTTTTATATGCTTAGAAAAATGTCTGCTTTCAAATCGTAATTCATGACACATGGTACAGGCCACACCCAAACAAAAGAAGATAATTTGAACAGGCATCCCTGATAAAAATGTGTGACGAAACCGACGAAAAGAGGAAAGCGACTGATGTAGATACCAAAGCAGACAAGAGCTTACTATGAGGATATATACCACATAAAAGGGAAGTTGAAGATAATATTCCGTGATGATGCCTGTCATCATCGGCAAAAGCAAACGGGAAAAAGGGGCTTTCTTCCAGAAAGGGGTCATGGTTAGCGTGCATTAGGTGTGCAACGAAATTAAACGATCATTCATTCATCATCGTAAAACTTTTGTGAAAATATCAACAAGAAAACAAGGCGCATGATACATTGCTTAATTTCGCGGCAAAATTGACAGGTGTTGCTTCTGCGTGCATTTATACAATGGTTTTTTACAGCTGTTCTTCTGCTATTTGCATCAGAAGGCACTGCACAAATTAAAAACTCGCAGGAAAAAGACAGCGTTGTCGATAAAGAACTTCCCGAAGTGGTCATCACCGGTACAATGAGGGAAATCTCACGGCCGGAAAGCCCGGTACCAATCGAAGTGTATTCGAATAAATTCTTTCGCAGCAATCCGGCACCCAATCTCTTTGAATCAATCCAGTATATGAACGGCATTCGGCCCCAGCTGAACTGCAGCGTTTGTAATACTGGTGATATTCAGATCAATGGTATGCAAGGTCCTTATACCATGGTGCTGATCGATGGCATGCCGATCGTGAGCGGACTGGCAACGGTGTACGGACTTTCAGGTATTCCTCAGTCGCTGATCGAACGGGTGGAAGTAGTCAAAGGGCCAGCCTCTACCTTATATGGAAGTGAAGCCGTGGGCGGACTCATCAATATCATCACCAAAAAACCAAAGTCAGCTCCGGTCTTTTCTGCGGATATCTTTTCAACAAGCTGGGCGGAGATCAATACGGACATCGCAGCGAAATGGAACGCAGGCAAAAAGATACAGGCACTCTCCGGCATCAACTATTTTAACTATAACCTTCCCATTGATAACAATATGGACGGCATGACTGATATGAGTTTGCAAAACCGGATATCGGTGTTCAATAAATGGGATATACAAAGAAAGAATAATCGCATCTTTTCCATTGCGGCACGCTATGTATATGAAGATCGCTGGGGAGGCGACACCCGATGGAAGCCGGCGTTCAGAGGAGGTGACAGCATTTACGGGGAAAGCATCTACACCAATCGCTGGGAGGTGTTTGGAACGTATCAGCTGCCGGTGAAAGAAGATATGACGTTTCAGTTCAGTGCCAATGGCCATAATCAAAACAGTGTGTATGGCAATGTCACCTATCTCGGCAAACAATATATCGGGTTTGGGTTGCTGAGCTGGAATAAATCGATTAAAAAGCATCAGTTACTTTTCGGAAGTTCTTTTCGGTACACCTTCTATGATGATAACACGCCTGCAACGGCCGGTCTTGATCTGATCACAAACCGACCCACACAGACCTATCTTCCCGGCATATTTGCACAGGATGAGATTCGCTTCAGTGATCAGCATAAATTATTGTTGGGGGTGCGGTATGATTACAACTCCATACACGGAAGCATCTTCTCACCGCGATTGAATTACAAATGGAATTCCATTGATAAAAAAAATATATTACGTGTCAGTGTGGGTAACGGCTACCGAATTGCCAATGTGTTCACCGAAGATCATGCCTCTCTAACCGGAGCCAGGAATGTTGTATTTCAGGAAGCATTGAAACCTGAAACATCCTGGAATGGAAATATTACATTCACGAAAAAGTTTTATGCCGGCAACGGGACCTTTATCAATCTGGATGCCGCGGCCTTCTATACCTATTTTGATAATAAGATCATTCCGGATTATGATACCGACCCCAACAAAATTATCTATGCCAATCTGGATGGCTATGGTGTAACAAGAGGCGCTTCACTCAATCTGGACATGACCTTTGATATGGGCATGAAGATCATGGCGGGGGTAACTTATATGGATGTTTATAACGTAGAGAACAACATCAAAACGCGCCAGCTTTTTGCTGAAAATTTTTCAGGTGTATGGAATATCAGTTACACCCTGCGTTCAAAAGGCATTATCATTGATTATACCGGCAATCTCTACGGTCCGATGCGTTTACCCTTGCTGAGTCCGCTGGATCCGAGAAGGGAGTATTCGCCGGTGTGGAGTATTCAAAACATACAGCTCACGAAAAAAATCAATAAAGGATGGGAGATCTACGGAGGCATCAAGAATTTATTGAACTGGACACCGAACATCGGTAATCCGTTTCTTATCGCGAGAGCGAATGACCCTTTTGACAAGAATGTTACCTTTGACGCTGACGGCAATGCGATGGTTACACCCGATAATCCCTTCGGTCTGACCTTCGATCCGACCTATATCTACGCACCTAATCAGGGGTTGAGAGTGTTTCTGGGGGCGAGATGCATATTAAAATAACCGAAACAGTGTACAAGTTGCAAGGAACAGGTAAATAAGACGATTCTATCTCGTCGTCTGTAACGGACTTTAAAAAAGACTTCTTACTTAAAACCTCTATTGTTAATTTTAACGGATGGAAGTCTCAGAATATAAATATGTCATAGTTGGAAGCGGTTTTTTAGGTTCAATCATTGCGGAAAGAATTACTAATGTTCTTGGACAGCCAGTACTCGTTATAGAAAAAAGAAATCATATTGGAGGGAATTGTTATTCCGAAATTGATGTGGAAACAGGCATAGAGTACCACGCTTATGGCACCCATATTTTCCATACTTCTAACGAAAAGGTATGGGGGTATATAAATAAGTTTACTTCTTTTAATAACTATAATCATCAGGTATTAACAAATGTCTGCGGAAAAATATTTCAGTTGCCAATTAATCTTGAAACCATAAACTCCTATTTCAACATTAATTTACGTCCATATGAGGTCGATGATTTTTTAAAAACTAAGATTGGCGCAGATTTTGTTGAAAATCCTTCCAATTTTGAAGAGAAAACAATCAATTTAGTAGGAAGGGAATTATATAATGCATTTATAAAAGGATATACAGAAAAACAATGGTGTGTCAACCCAAAAACATTGCCAACATCTTTGATAAAAAGATTACCTTTTCGAAAAAACTATAATGAAAGCTATTATTTTTCTAAGTATCAGGGTATCCCTATTAATGGCTATACGGCTATATTTAATAAACTATTAAGTAGTCCCTTAATTGATTTACGGTTAAATACCGACTTTTTTGATTTGAAACCATTTCTAAATGATCAGGCGTTAATTGTATATAGTGGCTCAATTGACCGTTATTTTGATTACAGGTTAGGTAAATTAAAATGGCGTACTCTTCATTTTGAAAAGGAAATACACCGTGTAGAAGATTATCAGGGAACTAGCGTAATGAATTATCCGGATTCAAATATCCCGTATACAAGAAAACATGAACCACGTCACTTACATCCTGAAAGAAGCTATACAATAAATAAAACTGTAGTTTTAACTGAATATTCGCTGAGTGACAATGGGAAGAATCCATATTATCCAATACCTGTTGAGGAAAATATGAAACTCGCAACATCGTATCGAGAATTAGTCAATGAATCTGACAATCTTATTGTAGCAGGGCGATTGGGTGATTATAAATACTATGACATGCATGAAACAATTGCGAGGGCATTAGAAATCTTTGAAAATGAAATTATTTATAGAAAACAAAGACCATAAATCATTATTTCCGCTTTTTGGCATTATATTAATAACTTTTTTTTTAAGTATACCATTGTTGCCTTTCTGGATAGATTTGGGGCATGACAAGCAGGTATACCTTTACGGAGGAATGTCCATTTATAAAGGTAATTTTCCCTATGTTAATTTTTTTGATCACAAACCACCCTTAATATATGTATTCGTTTCAATAATCTGGCCACTTAAGCACTGGGGAGTATTTATACTTCAGGGCATAATAAAAGTAATCGCAGCAAGGGAAATATTTTTCGCTGCAAGCAGGTTAAATATAAAGCAGCCGTTGTTATTCAGCTGCATTTTCCTGGTGCTTTTATTATGCCCTTTTATATTGGGCGCCGGATTACTTACCAGGGAATTTACCGCTTGTTTTATTGCAATATCTCTAACAATAGTTTTAGGAAAAGGAAAATATAAATATTTTTTTGCCGGTATTTTTGCAGGCCTCATTTTTCATACTCAACAAGAAGAGGTTTTGATTATTCTGCCTTCCTTATGCTATCTGATATTTTTAGATTTGTTACATAAAAGGGGGGGCGATCTTTTCAATGAGATCTTGAAAAGATCTGGTTTTATTTTTTGTGGTTTTGCCCTGGTTACATTGCCTCTTTTAATATGGATCATATCTCATAATGCATTGACAGCGTATTGGCAGCAAACCTTTTTGTTTAATATTTTAGTTTATGGAGATAATGATACATGGCAAATGAAAGTTGATAAAATAATAAGTGTATTATTTCATACCAGATACCTGTTTTTTATTGTGCCGGTTATTTTTTGTCATTTATACTTTATGTATAAAAACAAAGAGCGTAAACTTAATGCAATGTTGCTGGCTACCTGGATAACTGCAATTATAACAAAGACATTTTTAGGCGGCATTACAAATTCTAATATGCCCTATCATTATCTTCTTTCTTATAGTACCCTCGTTACCATTTCCATCATGATTATCATTAGAAATATAAACATATATTATTTCCCATTTAGAGTTCCTTTTTTGCCCGGTATCATATTAATATTTTTATTGATGTGGAAAAATTCTTTTAGCAGAATTTATAACTTAGGTCAAAATAATAAAGATTTTTCTTTACTATTAAAGAAGTTCGAAAACATTAGAAACCATGATGGTCAATTATATGTAATGGGAAACGCCTCTTTTCTGGCGCTCAATAATGAATTAAATATTCTAGCGCCAACAAAATGGATTTACCAGAACCATCTAAATAATCAACGAATCGTTTTTGACCCTAAGAATCATGTTTTATATGATATACTTACCGGTTTGGAAAAAAATAAAACTTTATACGTGATTGATTTTTATAGAAAGAAATCAGCAGACCAATTAGAATTTCGAAAAAAATGGATCGCTTATATTGAAAAAAATTATAATGAAGAAGAAAATAAAGAAAATTACATAATATATAAAAGAAAGCCTCTTGATAATCAATAAGCCAATAGACCTTTGTGTAGTTGTGCCCGTATATAACGAGTCTTCCGTTTTAAACCAATTTGCCTCTGACTGGATTGAGGAACTACGTAAACTTAAGATCTCATTTATAATACATTTCCTTGATGATGGTTCAACAGATTCATCATGGCAAGTTTTGGAAGAAATCTCTGTTACATATCCTGAAGCAAGGATATGCCGCCATAAAAATATAGGCCACGGGCCAACAATATTAAAAGGTTATCATTCCTCTCTGGATTCAAGATGGATACTACAACTGGATTCTGACCATGAAATAGAGCCTAAGATATTTTTTAATTTTTGGGAAAATCGTTTCGAATATGACATGGTTATTGGGAAGAGGCAACGAGAAAGAAATATAAGTTTATTTAGAAAAATCCTTTCTAAAGTTTCTACATTCCTTGTACAGTATCTTTTTGGGGGAGTAATCGAAGATGCAAATTGTCCTTTTCGATTGATGAACAGTAAATGTGTAAAGAATTACCTGAGGTATATTCCTAATAATTGTTTTGCGCCCAACTTACTTTTAACAAGTCAATTTGTTTATTTCAAAAAGAATATTTTAACCATCAACTCAAACGTTACAGTAGAGAAAAGAAAAATCAGAAAAGGATTTTCCTTACGAATGATGCTAGGGGGATTTCTTAGTATTTGCTGCTTAATTAAATTAAAAATTAATTTGCTTCTAAATAGCTCAAAATAAATTATGTATCAGGATTCGTGCAATAACATCCTAGAAATATCTTCACCCTAAGTAATGGCTAAATATGAACCCGGTGCCTTCGACTGGCTCGGGCACCGGGTTCACTATCAAAACAGATCCAGATTCATCACTTTATTCCATGCCGCAGCAAAATCATGCACAAACTTTTCTTTGGCATCATCACTGGCATAAACCTCTGCCAATGCACGCAATTCGGTATTGGAACCAAAGATGAGATCCACGCGAGTGCCCGTCCATTTAACGGCGCCACTCACCCGATCAACACCTTCAAATAGTTGCTTGGAATCAGAAGTGGGTTTCCAGGTAGTGCCATAATCCAGCAGATTGACGAAGAAATCATTCGTCAGTGTACCGGGCTTATCGGTCAACACCCCATGTTTGGATCCGTCATAGTTGGCATTCAGCACACGCAGTCCACCTACCAGTACGGTCAACTCTGGAGCAGTCAACGTGAGTAACTGCGCCTTATCAATCAGCAGCTCTTCAGCGAGTGCATAATGTTTCATGTTCTGATAATTGCGGAAGCCATCGGCTTTGGGTTCGAGTACCGCAAAAGAAGCCACATCCGTTTGCTCCTGCGATGCATCGGCACGGCCGGGTGTGAAAGGAACAGTTATCGAATAGCCGGCATCTTTCGCTGCTTTTTCAATAGCAGCACATCCGCCTAATACAATCAGGTCGGCGATTGAAACAGCTTTGCCGGATTGAGCAGCATTGAATGATTTTTGAATGCTTTCGAGTTGATCTAAAACTTTAGATAACTGCGCGGGATTATTCGCTTCCCAATATTTCTGAGGAGCCAGACGAATGCGAGCACCATTAGCACCTCCACGCTTGTCAGAACCGCGGTATGTAGAAGCGGATGCCCATGCAGTAGATACCAGTTCAGATACCGATAATCCGGAGGCAAGGATCTGTTGCTTCAGTGCAGCAATATCTTTTTCGTCAATCAGCTGATATGTAACGGCCGGTATAGGATCCTGCCAGATCAGTTCTTCCTGCGGCACTTCAGAGCCGAGATAACGTGCGCGCGGACCCATATCTCTGTGCGTAAGCTTAAACCATGCGCGTGCAAATGCATCCGCAAACGCATCGGGGTTCTCATAAAAACGACGAGAAATTTTTTCATACGCCGGATCAATTCGCAATGCCAGATCGGTTGTCAGCATCATAGGTGCATGTTTCTTAGATGCATCATGTGCGTCAGGCACGGTTCCCGCACCAGCTCCACCTTTCGGCGTCCACTGTTGAGCACCGGCCGGACTCTTCGTCAGTTCCCACTCATATCCAAAAAGGTTTTCAAAATAATTATTGCTCCATTTTGTCGGGGTGGTAGTCCATGCGCCTTCGAGTCCGCTTGTAATGGTATTGACACCATTACCCGAACCAAACGTATTCTTCCATCCGGTGCCTTGTTCTTCAATGCTCGCCGCCGCGGGCTCACGTCCAACATATTTACCGGGATCCGCTGCACCATGTGATTTGCCAAAGGTGTGACCACCCGCAATGAGTGCCACCGTCTCTTCATCATTCATCGCCATTCTTCCGAATGTCTCACGAATATCTCTGGCCGCCGCAATCGGATCGGGATTGCCGTTCGGTCCTTCGGGATTAACATAGATCAAACCCATCTGCACAGCACCCAACGGATTTTCCAGTTCACGATCTCCTGTGTAACGCTTATCGCCCAGCCACTCTGTTTCTGAACCCCAATAGATATCTTCCTCCGGCTCCCATACATCTTCTCTTCCTCCTGCAAAACCAAAAGTTTCAAATCCCATCGACTCCAACGCTACATTACCGGTGAGGATCATCAGATCAGCCCAGGATAATTTCTTTCCATATTTCTTTTTCACTGGCCACAACAATAATCTCGCTTTATCCAGATTGGTATTATCCGGCCAGCTGTTGAGCGGTGCAAAACGCAAGGTACCCGAACCGGCACCACCTCTTCCGTCAGCAATTCGATAGGTTCCCGCACTATGCCAGGCCATACGAATGAAGAAGGGACCGTAATGACCATAATCGGCCGGCCACCATTCTTTTGAATCAGTCATCACTTTCAGAATATCTTGTTTTACTTCTTTCAGATCAAGTGACTGAAAGGCTTCGGCATAATTAAATCCTTGATCCATTGGATTGGAAAGGTTAGAATTTTGCCGCAGAATATTCAGCTTTAATTGATTGGGCCACCAGTCACGGTTGGTTGTTCCGCCACCTGCAGTTTTTTTGAGCGCACCTCCCGAAAAGGGACATTTTCCATTTTGATTTTGTTCCATATACTCGCTGATTTAATGATCTGATTTGGGACGGTAAAATTACAGCAATATCGGCACTTAACGTGCATGATAAACATCAGTGGGCCGCAACCGTTTCATTCATTGGTGCGGGGGGGTCAAAAAAAGCATGTCGTGTATGTGGTGTGGAAGATGTCAGTTCTGAAATAACACCATTTAAAATGGTAGCTGACTGTGACACCCAGTCCTTCATATGATTATTGGTGTGATAAGCTGGTAGATAATCCTGTAGCAAGGTAAGATCAAATTGATCCGCATAAATACCCGCCCCACAGGAAGCGGCATCGCGTGCATTACACCATTGTTCAAAATGATTTTCCACGGGCACCATCATCACCGGTTTGCCCATAAACATGGCTTCACAAACGGATTCAAAACCGGCCGTTGTTACCAGGGCGGCCGCATTGGCCATATAGTATAAAAATTTCCGGTCGTCGAGCGAATGAAAGTATAAACCTTCATGATATTCCCATTTGCCCTTCACGGCAGCACTGTCGGTAAAACAATGGACCTCGACATCCCGATGCTGTTCGTGCCATCGGATAATATTCTTCATATATCCTGCATTCACGAGATAAACAAGAAAATGCTTGCCCGCAAATACTTCCTGCTCGGCGATTTCTTTTCTTAACAGGGGCGGACAAACATGAAGATGTTTATGTTTCATCTGCTGCATCGGATAAAACGATAAAGCGAGTATAGCATCTGAACCAATAGCAGTAAGGGCGGTATACTTTTTAATCATCCACTTGTTCTTAAAACTGCTTCCCTGTGGGAAATGAAAATCGGGATGCAGGTACAAATACTGATGAGCAACAGAGATGATCTTTGTATCAAGCGAATAGATCTTGGCGGCTAGCCCTACCAGCGGATCATAAAAATTGACAAGGATGTCGGGGCGATGCTGTTGTACAATATGACGAATCAACCGAATGCTGTGTCGGTAAGTACGCAGATGTCGCAGAGAATGCCAAGCCGATCGGATGATAGATATGGAACGATTGGATTTATCCTTGATGAAATGCGGGCTTTCCATCGGAATAATAGGCGTGCGCAATCTTTCCTTCACATAGGCCGGCAAATCTTTCCCTTTTGTGGTACCGATCAGTACTGCTGAAACCTGATGCCCTTCGGCTATCAGACTTTCATACACGGCCATTGCCTGCGTGAGGTGACCTCTGCCCTCTCCCTGCACAACAAAGACAAATTTTTTCGGGAAAACCGATGATAAATTATCCATGTGACAACGCTACGTGTGGAATATGATAAAGGGAATGACCAGAAAGATCACTCTGCGTTTCTTTTATCCAGTCGGCATAAAAAATGATCTGCCACTCACCATCATGCGTCTCAGCAAGCAAACTCATGGTCTCCACCCAGTCGCCACTGTTCAGATAATGAATTTCATCTATCATTTTATCCGCCGCCTGATGAATATGTCCGCAGATCACACCATCACACTGATTGGCTTTGGCAACTTCGCAGAGCTGTTGTTCATAATCGGAAATAAACGAAACCGCTTTTTTTACTTTGGACTTCACCACCTGAGAAAGAGAATAATATGGAAGTCCTTTCTTAAGACGGTAATGATTATAATGACGGTTCACCCACAATAAAAACGTATAACCGATATCTCCAAGTTTAGCCAGCCATTTCAGATTCGTGGTGATACTATCGAAGATATCACCATGAACCACATAATATTTTTTATCGCCGCTGTGGAGAATATGAGTCCGCTTGATGAGAAATGGTCCGAATGAAAAAGGCAGGATCTCGTCTAAGAAATCATCGTGATTGCCTCGCAGATAAATGATCTTCGTTTGATACTTATGCATGTATTTCATCAGAAGACGAAAGAAGTGGGTATGTTTCTTTTTCCATTCCCCCGATTTTTTGAGCTGCCAGCCGTCGATGATATCACCGTTTAAAATAAGCGTTTCGCAACTGTGAGCCGACAGAAAAGATGTGAGCTCTTTGACTCTTGAATTCGCAATACCTAAATGCAAATCCGATATGACGATGGTTTTGTAATGCTTCTTCACGAAGATTGTTTACCAAAAAAACATCTTGTTTGTTAAGTGATTGTATCTTTTGTATGAAAAGATTATAAACAATAGGGGGCTTGACAACGCGACAACACGATACCATGACACCCAGACATCGTCTTGCCTTAGGCGATACAGTCACGATTTGTATATATCCCCCTCTGGAGAGCTTGTCCCGCTTTGGCGGGAGGGACTTAGGGGGAGGATATTTAACTAATACGACAGCAGCTTCTCAATCGTCTCTTCCATTCTCGCCTTCGCCATAAAATTTTGTTCCAATATGGTATTGAAAGGTATAGGTGTATCGAGCGAAGCGCAACGCATCACTGGAGCATCCAGGTATTCAAAACAATGTTCCGCAATCCATGCCGCAATCTCTCCGGCTATACCACCAATCAATGTATCCTCATGCAACAATAGAATACGTCCTGTTCTTTTGACGGAAGCACGGATAGCTTCATAGTCCAGCGGAGCAAGCGTACGTAGGTCGAGAATGTCAATAGATATTTCCGGATGAGCCGCTGCAAAATCATCCGCCCAATGTACGCCGCTGCCATATGTAATGATAGACATTTCTTCCCCAACACGAACTTGTCGGGCTTTACCGATATCAATCATATAGGTTTCATCCGGGACCATGCCTGTTACACTGCGATATAAAGCTTTATGCTCAAAGAACATCACGGGATTGGGATCGTGAAGAGAGGCCATTAATAATCCTTTGGCATCCATCGGGGTGGATGGATAAACGACCTTCAATCCGGGCACTTTTGTAAACCAGGCTTCATTGCTCTGACTGTGAAAAGGTCCGGCACCTACTCCTCCGCCTGACGGCATGCGTATAACTACATCGGCTTTCTGCCCCCAGCGATAATGAATCTTTGCTAGGTTATTGACGATCTGATTGAAACCTACACTCACAAAATCAGCAAACTGCATCTCCATCACCGACTTGATCCCTTCCAGACTCAACCCTAAGGCTGCTCCCACGATGGCGCTTTCGCAAATAGGTGTATTTCTTACACGGGCATGACCGAATTCATGAACAAAACCCTCCGTTATTTTAAAAGCACCTCCGTACTCCGCAATATCCTGTCCCATGATTACCAGATCATGATAGGTATTCATTCCGGCATGCAATCCATCGCGGATGGCATCGATCATTCTTTTTTCAGATGTCGTACCGCTGTAATTATGATGTAAAGAGGCGTTGTCTATAACCGGAATATTTAATTGATCTTCCACAGGCGGATGATAAACATCGTCCACTTCATCATGGGTAACAGCCACTACCGGAGCAGCATTAAAACCAATTTGTAATTCCTCCTCAATATATGCGCGCGTATCCTGACGGATCTGCGTGATCTGTTCTTCCGAAAGCACCTGCTCACGCATGAGGTACTGCTCATAATTATAAACCGGGTCTTTCTGACTCCATTCTTCAAATAAATGCGGCGGCACATATTTTGTTCCACTCGCCTCTTCGTGACCACGCATCCGAAAGGTCATACATTCGATCAGATAGGGCTTCTGATTCTCGATGCAATACCGACGAACACCTTCCAGGGTATCCATCACCGTTAGTATGTTGTTGCCATCAATACGTACGCCTTCCATGCCGTATCCTTTGGCACGATCGATCAATTGTTCACAGCGATACTGTTCGTGCGTGGGTGTGCTGAGTCCGTATCCGTTATTTTCAATGATAAAGATGACCGGCAGATCCCAGACAGCAGCCACATTGAGGGCTTCATGAAAATCACCTTCACTGGTTCCGCCCTCGCCGGTAAATGCCAGCGATACTTTTTGCTGATCTTTTAATTTATATGCCAGTGCAGCACCATCTGCTAAAGCCAGTTGCGGACCTAAGTGAGAAATCATGCCACAGACCGCATGTTCCTTACTTCCGAAATGAAAACTACGTTCCCTCCCTTTACTGTATCCTTCGCGGTTTCCCTGCCATTGCATGAATAATTTATGGAGCGGCATTTGTCGGGTGGTAAACACACCCAGATTGCGATGAAGCGGAAAGATCCATTCATCTTGTTGCATGGCGAGTGTGGCGCCCACGGCTATGGCTTCCTGACCAATACCACTAAACCATTTACTGATCTTACCCTGTCGGAGTAATACCAGCATCTTTTCTTCAATCATGCGGGGCAATAGCAGCGACTTGTAAAAATGGACAAGCTGATCGTTGGAGTAATTTTTTCTGTCAAAATACATATGGCAAGAATTCAGGAGTCAGCGACTTTATGTTCTTTTTTTATCAGATTATATACAGCCGCATTTAAAAAAGAAAGGCAAATACTGAATAAGAGAGCATAAAAAAATCCGTCCACCTTAAATCCACCCACGAAATGGGCATCCATTAAAATGATGAAGGCGTTGATCACGAAAAGAAAAAGACCTAAAGTGAATACCGTTGCAGGAAGCGTCAGTATGATCAATACCGGTTTAACAACATAATCGAGTAAGGAAAGCACAAAAGCCACCAGCAGCGCCGTAAAAAAATCTTTGATATGAATGCCCGGCAGGATGGAAGCCAGTATAAAGGCATTGACCGCAGTGACTAATATTTTTAAAAAGAATTTCATGAATACATGTAAGTTAAAACTGAAAACTTAAAAGTTCACATCCGTCTGAAAAACGAAAAATATTTTTATTGAGCATGTAAGCAAAAAAGCATCAAGCCTTAAACAACCACAAGCTCATACATCTCATCCTCCATAAAATATTTATTAGCCAACTGCATCAACTCCTCCGGTGTGATATTTTTGATAATATCGATACCCCGGTAAAAATACTTTTCATCGAATCCATTCAGAATAATATTTTTCCAGCGGGCAATGATATGAAAAGGTCCGTCCAGATCGCCCAGCGTGCTGCCAATCATATAATTTTTGACCAGCTGCAGTTCTTCTTCATCTACCATTTCTTCTTTTAAGACCTGCATTTCATGATAGATCTCTTTGATGGCATCCTCACAAACCGTTCGGCCTGCTTCCGTGGAAATGACCCAGGCAGCTTCCTGCAAATGATTTTGAAGATAGCTGTAGATGCCGTACGTATAACCTTTATCTTCTCGAATATTGCTCATGAGACGGGATCCAAAAAATCCTCCAAACAACGTATTCAGCACGAGAAATTTCTGGAAGTCCGGATTTTTCCGATCCGGAAATGGTCGGGCCAATCGAATCGCTCCCTGTACACCCTCCGTATCATTGATGATGCGGTATTTTTTTTCAGTAGCCGGCTGACGCAGATGTGTTTTTGTTACGGGTACTCTTGGCTTGATCGGCAGATCGCCAAATAAGGAACTCATCATCGATGTAAAATCCGGCGGCAGTTTACCGGCAGCAAAAATGATACATCGCCCGTTTTGATAATACTGTTCATAAAACCGTACCAGCTGTTCTCGTTGGATGCTGTCAAAATCTTCGGGTTTACTATAAACCCCATAAGGATGTTTCTCTCCGTATAAATAAGCATCTATTAACTGACCGGCCACATACTCACACTTTTTTAAATTCACCTGCAGTTTCTGTTTGGTATTGGTCACATATACCCCCAGTTCCTCTTCCGGGAAAACCGCATCCGTGATCATTTCTCTAACCACAGGCAAAAGGTGTTTCAGCTGCTTCGTGGGTGTATGTAACGTGATGGTAGCTGTTTCGTTGTAACAGTTTCGATTTAAAAAAGAACCGTAATATTCTACTTCTTCATTCAGCTCAAAAGCTGACTTGCGTGAGGTGCCGTTTTTCAACAGAAAATTTGTGGTAGAGGCAATTTGTTTTTGATCATCATACCAGTTGCCCGCATCAAAAACCCATTCCACCATCAGCACATCCTGGGCACCGGCTTCCACGTAAATGATCTCTACTCCGTTATCAAGTATAAATTTTTGATACGGTTTAAGGGTTAAATTAAATTCAGTCGCATCTTTAATGGCGGGTGCCTGTAATCTGTTCATGGATAAAAAGTGAAATGCAAATGTAAAGGATCAGTTTGCTCCGTAATAGATTGTATTCGATCGGTTCGTATGAAATATTTTTTCTGCCTGAGTTCGAAGTTCTTCACTGCTGACAGTCTGATATTTATCCAGTTCTTCATTCATCAGATCAGCATTACCCAGCAATTCATAATACGCCAGACTTGCCGCGCGGCTGGTCAGACCCATATCTTCAAACAGGATCGTGCTTTCGGTTTTATTTTTCACTTTCTCCAGTTCTTTCTCCGCCACCTTTTCAGATGCGATCTTCGATACTTCTTCATCCACCGCTTTTTCAGCCTGATCAAATGAAATTCCTTTGATTAATTTTCCTTCAATGGTCAGCAAGCCGCTATCGGTACTTCCGAAATGATAACAATCCAGATTACTGAATAATTTCTTTTCCTTGACCAGCGTCTGATACAATCGGGAAGAAGCACCGCCTCCTAAAATATCGGTGATGAGATCCGTCACATAATAGCCTCTTTCCATTCGCGCCGGCATGTGCCAGGTTTTATAAAAAGCATCCAGCGGCACATCAGCTTTAAGCGAAAGACGACGGGCTTCTGTTTGCATGGGCTCCTGTGGAATATGTCGGATATATTTTTCACCGGAAGGGATCGGCCCAAACCATTTTTCAGCCAGCTTCACCACCTCATCGGGTTTAACATGACCGGCAACAACCAGGATGGCATTGGAAGGATTATAATGTTTGAAAAAGAATTTCTTTACATCATCGAGCGTGGCTTCTTCAATATGTTTGAGCTCTTTACCGATGGTCATCCATTTATACGGATGAACCTTATAGGCCAGCTCCCGCATTTTATGCCAGGCATCACCATACGGCTTATTGATATAATGTTCCTTGAACTCTTCACAAACAACTTTGCGCTGTACATCCAGACTTTTTTCGCTGAAAGCCAGACTCAGCATGCGATCACTTTCCAGCCAGAAACCGGTTTCCAGGTTTTCTGCCGGTAATTGCAGATAGTAATTGGTGAGATCGTTGGTGGTATAGGCATTATTCTCTCCGCCGGCCAACTGCAGCGGCTCATCATAGCTTTCAATATTGACCGACCCGCCAAACATGAGATGCTCAAACAAGTGGGCAAAACCTGTTTTATCTTCCGACTCGTCGCGTGCACCCACATCATACAGCACATTCATCACCGCCATGGGTGTAGAGTGGTCTTCATGCACGAGAATTTTTAATCCATTGGCTAACTGAAATCGTTCAAAGCGAATCATTATAATGTTTAATTGATATAAGGATACAAAGGTCGGTAAAATAAGGGGATGATGAAGAATAAGTCATGAATCATTGAGTCAATAATATATTTCGCTGTGCCATGAACCCCTCACTGAACAATGAGTGAGGTATATAATTTCTTCGTACATTCCCTCTATGATCGAATGGCTCTCCGGGTTTTGGTTTCGGCGAAACGGGTGGACAATCCGCGGGGAATTTCCGTATCACATACCCAAGATGGTTCTTGCGGCAGGCCCCCACACCAGTGCGTGGGATTTTATTCTAGGGTTGGCCATCAAACATGAATTGAAAATCAAAGACGGACATTATTTAGGTAAAAAAGAATTGTTTGATGGTCCGTTCGGATGGTTTTTCAGAAAGATGGGTGGCATACCGGTCGATCGATCCTCCTCAGCCGGCATGGTACAACAGGTCGTGCAGGAAATGGCGCGTCACGATCATTTTATTCTGGCGATGAGCCCGGAGGGAACGCGAAAAAGAGTTAATAAATTAAAGACCGGATTTTATCATATTGCCAAAGAAGCCAATATCCCCATCCTGCCGGTAGGTTTTGATTTTTTGAAGAAGGAAGTTGTGATAGGTCAGCCCATGTATCCCTCCAATGAAGAGGCCGATCTGAAACAGATCATTTCATTTTTAGGTGCCTGTCAGGGGAAGTATCCGGAAAAGGGGGTTCAGCATCTGCATTTAAATACAAGCAAAAACTCAAAAGTTAAAACTTAAAACTTATACGTTCTTCATTCATCAGTACCACATGCATTTTACCTTTGCTTCATGGGACAGAAAAAATTAGTGCGCTTTGCCGAGCTGGAAACATTCAAACATGTATTGCAGTATCCCGAAAACATGGCCGGAAAGTGGAAGGAATGGTTTCCGCATGAGGGATCCATTACGCTGGAACTTGCTTGCGGAAAAGGCGAATATGCGGTTGGGCTGGGACGGATGCATCCAGATCAAAATTTTATCGGCATCGATCAGAAAGGGAATCGCTTATGGGTAGGTGCTAAACAATGTCTTCAGGTAGGATTGTCGAATGTGGGTTTTCTGCGTACACAGATCGATTCAATCGCTTCTTATTTTGGTAAAGATGAAATTTCAGAAATATGGATCACTTTTCCCGATCCACAGTTGCGGAATTCGAAACAGAAGAAGAGACTCACCCATCCGAAGTACCTGCGCTTGTATCATCAGTTCCTTCAAGCCGGCGGGAAAATTCATTTAAAAACCGATTCTCCGAATCTTTATCGCTTCACTTTAAAGGTGATTGACCTCTACGGACTTACCCTGCATCAAATTACCGATGACCTGTATGCTCAATCTGGACTATCCCCCGAACTACAGATAAAAACTCATTACGAGCAACTGGATATTGCCGGCAGCAATAAAATTCATTACTGTTGTTTTTCACTCGGTGGCAATCTGAATGATACAGACAAAGATGCATTATTGAAAGAATGGGTATTTGAGCAGGAAGAAATGAAGTAAAAAGAAGGTGTCGCTCCGCCCATTGCCGGGCGGATGTTGTCGAGGTGTCTTTCTCGTGCCCATCGAGATGGGCACGAGAAGTTATCAAAACTAATTTTTGCTAAAATATTTGGTATCTAAAATTATTAGTATATATTTGCTAAATATTTTAGTGTTCACAACTTAAAAAAAATGATTATGGAAGACACATTAATTTTGAATGAGAAACCAAAAAAACAAAAAGAAACCATGAGCCGTGATAATGTCAAAGAAAACAGCGAGAAGCTGAAGGCGCTGAAACTGACCATTGATAAGATCGACAAGGATTTTGGCAAGGGCAGCGTGATGATGATGAATGAAAAAGGGGTAACCGAAATGGAGATTATATCCACCGGCTCCATTGCGCTTGACAGTGCGCTTGGCATTGGCGGCGTGCCAAAAGGAAGAATTGTAGAGATTTATGGTCCGGAAAGCAGCGGTAAAACCACCATTGCCACCCATATTATTGCCGAGGCTCAGAAAAAAGGTGGCATGTGCGCTATTATCGATGCGGAACATGCTTTCGACAGTTCTTATGCGAAAAAGCTTGGAGTGGATGTAGATAATCTGCTGATCTCTCAGCCCGACTACGGCGAACAGGCACTGGAAATTGCCGATCGACTCATATTAAGTGGTGCATTGGATGTAGTAGTGATTGATTCAGTCGCCGCATTGGTTCCAAAAGGTGAGCTGGAAGGTGAAATGGGCGACAGCAAGATGGGTCTGCAGGCTCGTCTGATGAGTCAGGCTCTTCGTAAGCTTACCGCAACAATCAATAAAACCAATACCGTTTGCATTTTCATCAACCAGCTTCGTGAGAAGATCGGTGTGATGTTCGGTAATCCGGAAACTACTACTGGCGGTAATGCACTCAAATTCTATGCCTCCGTTCGTCTGGACATCCGAAGAATGAGTCAGATTAAGGACGGTGATGAAGCAATTGGAAATCGCGTAAAAGTAAAAGTGGTCAAGAATAAAGTGGCTCCTCCTTTCAAAGCAGCTGAATTTGATATCATCTTCGGAGAAGGGATCAGCAAAACCGGCGAGATCATTGATATGGGAACCGATCTGGAGATCGTACAAAAAAGCGGAAGCTGGTACAGTTATAAAGGCGATAAACTCGGACAAGGAAGAGATTCAGTGAAGCAATTGCTGATGGATAATCCGGAGCTGGCCAATGAAATCGAAACAGCTATTCGTGAAAAGCTGAAAGAAATGAGAGCAGGTGCAGCATCATAACATAAAAAGTTAAACGGGTAGTTAGTAAATAGACAGCAAAGGCGAACCAATGGTTCGCTTTGCTTTTTTTGTAAACCATTCTATCCCAACCTGCTACTTATTGTATGACCGGAATATAACTACATCAACAATGACAACAACGATAACCGCGACAACAAACTTTTAGCTTTTGCCTTTTGCCCTTTGACTTAGATTTGCAGCATGTCCGCAGCAACGAACGAATCAAAAAAATCATTTTCCTTCACCAGCTTACGACGAGTGCTGCAGTACGCCGCTCCCTATAAAAGGCGGGCATACGCAGCGGTTATATTATCCATTCTGCTGGCCGTGATGGCGCCTGTTAGACCATGGTTAATTAAGATCACTGTCAATGATTATATTCAAAACAATCTTGCTGAAATGCTGGTTCGGATTACCATCTTTCAGATCGGTTGGATTGTGATTGAAACCATTTTCCGTTTTTTCTTTTCATTTTACAGCTCCTGGCTTGGACAAAAAGTAGTAAAAGATCTTCGGGTGTGCGTATTTGATAAAATTCTGCATCTCAATCTCCGTCAGTTTGATAGAACACCGATCGGTACCCTAACTACCCGAACCATCAATGACATCGAAACGATCAGTGATATCTTTTCAGAAGGATTGATTCCTATTTTGGCGGATTTTCTGACCATACTGACCGTACTGGGCTTTATGTTTTATATCAACTGGGAACTTACGCTCATCTGCCTGATTCCTTTTCCACTACTCATTATCGGAACATATTTCTTTAAAGAAAGCGTCAATAAATCATTTAAAAATGTACGTAATGCCGTGGCTGCCCTCAATGCTTTTGTTCAGGAACATATTCAGGGTATGCAACTGGTACAGGCATTTGCCGTGGAAAAACAAGAGTTTAACAAGTTTGAAAAGATCAACCGACAACACAGAGCCGCTCATATCAAAGCCATCTTTGCCTATTCTGTTTTCTTTCCCCTCGTGGAGATCATTCTGGCATTGTCAATCAGTCTGCTGGTATGGTATGGAGCCGGTGAAGCATTATCACCTAGTAGCGGTACAAATCAAGTGAGCATTGCCGGCGATGTAATGGCATTTATATTATTACTGAATATGCTCTTTCGTCCCCTTCGGTTTATCGCAGATAAATTCAATGTACTACAGATGGGTGTGGTGTCATCTGAACGTGTTTTTGCGGTAATGGATCAGGAGGATTATCTCAAGCCACCATCGGAAGGTTATAAACAAGACGTCGATATCAGCAAGGGTGAAGTTGAATTCAGCAACGTATATTTTGCCTATAAAGAGCAGCAATGGGTATTGAAAGATCTCAGCTTTCATGTGAATGCGGGCGAAACCATTGCGTTGGTGGGAGCAACCGGCAGTGGTAAAACATCCATTATTAGTCTGCTCAACCGCTTGTATGAACATCAGCAGGGAACCATAAAAATTGATGGCACGGCGATCAATCAAATTCATCCAGGACAGTTGAGAAAACACATAGGCGTGGTGCTGCAGGAAGTGTTTTTATTTCCGGGAAGTATTATCGATAATGTAACGTTGCGCAATGAGGATATCAAAGAAGCAGATGTAGTTGCCGTGGCTCAATTACTCGGTCTGCATGACTGGATCATGTCGCTGCCGGGGGGTTATCATTTTAATGTCATGGAGCGAGGCAGTACGTTATCGCAAGGACAGCGTCAGCTGCTAAGTTTCATGCGGGCTTTATTATTTCATCCGAGCATCTTGGTACTGGATGAAGCGACTTCTTCAGTCGATACTGAAACAGAACTGCTCATTCAGCATGCGATCGATACGCTGATCAAAGACAGAACATCCATCATTATCGCTCACCGCTTATCCACCATCCGGCGTGCGAATAAAATTCTGGTACTGGATAAAGGAGAGATCATTGAATCGGGTACACACGAAACATTATTGGCGCTGAAAGGGAAATATGCCAAGCTGTATGAGTGGCAGTTTTCGGAGGAGTATGTTTGATAAATTGGGATAATCAAATAGTACGGAACAGCATTTTATATATCCGATATCACAAAACTTGCGATATATTAAAAAACATTAAAGCGCCTCATGAATTACATGTAATAGCTACTCAATTAAGTTGATATTTTTATATCGATATGTCGTTTCAAAAATTCACGTAGTATTGTTTTGATCCACCTTCAACTTACATTGATATTATTAGATATGCTTTTTGATTTATGGAAAGAAAAGGCGGATGTATATTTTTTATTTCTTAAGTCTGATCTAGTCCACACGTAGTAGATTTTACTTTTTTTAATTTATCACAAAAAAGCCATAATGATAATTCCCGTTGGTTTCGGTTTTCCATTATGGCTATTGCGCAAATAACATATGCTCAAGAATGCTTATATAACCGGCCGTAGAATATACATTCTTTATGAAATTATTTCGGCACGGATTTTTTATCTTCTAGGCAAAGATTGAAATGAATTTTTTCTTTCATCATCTGTCAAGCCCAACTCACGCTGAGCTCTTAAAATTAATTCCCATTCTTTGTCAGACATATTATTATTAAGATCATCTTCTTGTGATACCCAACCCATTCTTTGCATGTAACCAATACATTTAATTTTCCAGTCTTTTCCACAACCCCGGAGAGCTTTACAAGCCTCATCAATTATTCTTTCACGGTTATGATCCAGTGATTTGCGCTTTGCATTAAAGTCACTCCAATCAATGTTAATACCCTCTTGCTTACGGACTGTATCCAGATATGAATCCTCTTCAGGGGTTACATTTTTTTCTGCGCCAGGTGCTCCATCACCGGTTGCAACACACCATACTAAATGTAATAAAGCATCGTGTTTGTACATTTCTTGTGACATTTTTTTTATTTAATTTTTCCCTACTCATTTGGCTTTTCGGTTTCGCCCCGTTGATTAGAGTGGTAGCTGGTCTCCACTGATATGAGATAATATTATTATATCATACAACGTTGCAATTAATGAAAACAAGTGATTTGATTGTAGTTCAAGTAAGGCCAAGTTTAAGAACGGATGCTTTTCAAAACATCATGGTCTCGTAAACAACAAACCGTTTCGTTCAAAATATTTTAAATAGGTTGACAGGGGCATTTCGCACAACCGAATACCGTATGTGTCCAAAATAGACTTAAAGGTCTTTTTAAAAAAATCTTGAATGTCCAATGACAAACCAGCATAATGAATAGCTTCCGACAAAGTATGAATAATGATCTCGGCATCCAAGCCTCCCCTCTTATGAGCACGTTTGTTGGCAAGAATAATCAGATCCATTATATAGGATTCTATTTCATGTTCCGGTCGCTGATGAATCTGCATCTGCCAGATACGGTATGCTTTGTATCGTGCCCAAACAAAACTGTGAAGCTTTTCCTCAAAAGGGATACTTGGAAAAGTGGAGACATATATTTGTTTGCTGATCTTTTTGGCATCGTTGATACGGTTCGATAAATAATAATAGCGGAATAATACGATTTGTGCGAACAACAAATCCTTCAAGGAATCGACATTATCATCTTTCGGGGTTGCTCTCAAATAATTCAAATAAGCTGTTTCAAATTCAGCCAACCGAAATTTGGGGTCGTGCAGCCTCTCCAGCAGAAAATTCCGAACGAACCGATTACCGGCAAACGACTTAAAAAAATCACCTTGTTTTTTGGTTTGCAACAAATCATCAAACAATGCAATGCCCACACTCCATTTCGTTGCTTCATCTGTATCTTCAAGGTCTTCAAAATAATTCATTAAAGGCTTCTTGCTATTCGCATCAATGCAATAATAAAGAAGGCTTTTGCCGGAATAATTCACGTAAATTCCTGATCTGGACAAAAATAGCCGGCGAGGTGAAATTTGTTCGTGAAAAGCATAAGCAGAGGCGTGTCCAATAAACTGACAAGCCAGGTCAAGGGTATTTTTATAGGGCACATGTTCCTGAGCTTTAAAAAAAAGTCTGTACAATGTAGAGGGGGAAATCGGACCAATATCCGATTTATTCATCAACTCGGCCAGTCGTACGCAATCGGATTTTCCTGCTATGACAAAGCCTGCCTTAAGTGAGATATGGGAGCGGAGTTCATCCAGCGCATAGCGATCCAGGATAATCTTAGGTTTGGGCATAGCATGTTATTCAAGGAGGTATTTATTACAGGAAGCAAAACTCCTCATTACAAATGTCGGTCAATCTCCCAGGAAATACGATGGAATATTTCATCAATGCTACCCTCTCCTTCCACTTCTGCAAAACGATTTAAAGACTGATAATGCCCGGCTACTGCAGCTGTTTTATTCAGATATTCTTCGATTCTGGCTCGGATAACCGTTTCATTGGTATCATCACTTCTTCCACTGGTCAATCCACGGTTCAGCAAACGCTTGATCAATTCCTCTTCTGAAACAGTTAATGCAATCATGGCGTGGATAGAAGTACCTTTTTCCTCTAATAATGCATCAAGCGCAATGGCCTGAGCAACCGTACGCGGGAAGCCGTCAAACAAAAAGCCTTTCGCATCAGGATGTTTATCGATGGCGGAACGAATCATACCAATCACCACAGCATCCGGCACGAGCTGACCTTTATCCATATAGTTTTTGGCCTCCAGACCCAGCGAACTCGAGGCAGCGATCTCGCTGCGCAATAAATCACCGGTGCTTAGATGTTTAAGACCATAACGAGCAATAATTTTTTCTGATTGAGTGCCTTTACCACTGCCGGGAGGACCAAATAATACCAAATTGAACATATGAAAAAAAATTCTATACAGCTCAAAGATAAAAAGCAGTTAACAAAATTCAGCGATTGTGAACCTATATTATGTCAGATTGTTATATTTCTTCTACGAGCAAACGGTTGTAAGTATATCATGATGAAAAAAATTCTCTTATACGGACAGATCTTTGTATGGCTGTTTTCATTCAACAGCTGTCAGTCACAAACTCAAAAAAAGCCGATGGACAAAGAACAAAAGAATATTCATTATTCCCGCACCGACTCATCAAAGGTTGATATCCCCGATGAGGAATGGAAAAAAATGCTGACGCCCGAACAATATTATATTGCCCGACAAAAAGGAACCGAGCGCCCATGGACCAGTCGGTTTGAAGCTTTTCATGAAACAGGCACCTATTATTGTGCCGCTTGCGGTAATGCGCTATTTTTAAGTGATACCAAATTCGAAAGCGGTTGCGGCTGGCCGAGTTTTTATAAACCGGTCAGCAAAGGTTCCATCATCTATACTCCCGACAACAGCCACGGCATGCAACGTACTGAAGTACAATGTGGTCGCTGTAAAGCACATCTGGGACATGTGTTTGAAGATGGTCCGCCACCTACAGGATTAAGATATTGTATCAATGGGGTGATCCTGGATTTTGAGAAAAAAGAAAAATAATACAGATCATTTAACATAAAAGAATCTCTTTTTTCAGGGCATTTGGGCTCAGATTGGTTAAATTTGTTGCCCTCCTTGTGATTCAGCGCATGTTGATGCGTGCTCATATCAGGAGCTTACTAACTGCTGAATGAATGTTGAACGATTAAAAGAGGTGTATCAGTTATGAACCAGGTCAGGAAGAAAACGGCGACAAAAGCTGTCACAGAAAAAAAATCTGCCAAGCTCGCCAAATCAAGTGCAAAAGCATCTGCCAATGGCAGTCTGCATGAGGCACTTCATCAATATTTCGGATTTGATGCCTTCAAGGGTACTCAGGAGGCCGTTATTACCAATCTGCTTTCCGGCAAAGATACTTTTGTGATCATGCCTACCGGCGGAGGGAAGAGTCTGTGTTATCAGTTGCCTGCTCTCGTTAGCGAAGGGGTGGCTATTATTGTGAGTCCACTTATCGCCCTCATGAAAAATCAGGTGGATCTGGTGAGAAGCTATAGCAGCAGGGACAATGTGGCGCATTTCCTCAATTCCACGTTATCCAAAAAAGAGATCAAAGAAGTTCAGTCAGATCTGAGCGAAGGCCATACCAAGATGTTGTATGTGGCGCCGGAGACCATGACCAAGGAAGATAATATTGAGTTCTTTTCCTCTCTGAAGATTTCGTTCTTTGCGGTAGATGAAGCGCATTGTATCAGCGAGTGGGGACATGATTTCCGTCCGGAATATCGCCGTCTGCGCGAAATGATGGATCAGATCAATGATCAGATTCCTGTGATCGCACTAACAGCAACCGCTACTCCAAAAGTACAGAGTGATATTGTCAAGAATTTAGGTTTGCGCAATCCTGATATCTTCATTTCTTCCTTTAACCGTACTAATCTCTATTATGAGATACAACCCAAGGTGAAGAAAGATCAGACGATTAAAAGTATTGTCAAATTCATTTCGCAGAACAAAGGAAAGAGTGGCATTATTTATACCTTAAACCGCAAGACCACCGAAGAGCTGGCAGATATGCTGATGGCGAATGGAATTAAAGCCGTTGCCTATCATGCCGGACTAGACAGTAAGTTGAGAGCAAACCGACAGGATCAGTTTTTGAATGAAGATGTTCAGGTGATCGTGGCTACGATTGCCTTTGGAATGGGGATTGACAAACCGGATATCCGCTTTGTCATTCACTATAATATTCCGAAAAGTATTGAGAATTATTATCAGGAAACCGGACGTGCCGGCAGAGATGGCATGGAGGGTAAATGTATTTTGTACTATTCGCATAAAGATGTGAGTAAGCTGGAGCATCTGATGCGTGACAAACCACTGAGCGAACGCGAAGTGGGGGCGCAGCTGATTGATGAGACGGTATCTTTTGCAGAGAGTTCCGTTTGCCGGAGAAAAATCTTACTGCATTATTTCGGAGAAGAATATCAGGTTGAGAATTGTGGGTTATGTGATAATTGTTTGCATCCGAAAGAATCGGTAGAAGCGAAAGAAGAAGCTTTGATTGCGTTAAAAGCTATCAAAGCACTGGATGAACAATTTGCTGCAACCTATATGATACCATTTATTGCAGGTCGACTGACCCCGCAGATCAAAATGTACCGTCATGAATCGCTGTCTGTATTTGGTTCAGGTAAAGAGCAGCCGGAGCATTACTGGAATACACTGATCCGTCAGTTATTGCTTCATGGTCTATTGAAAAAAGATATTGAAGAGTATGGTGTATTGAAATTTACCAAAGCCGGCGAAGCCTTTTTGAAGAAACCGAAGTCCTTCCCCATAGTATTGAATAATTTATATGAAGAGGCCAATGAGGATGATGAAGAAGGGGTAGAAACAGGTGGGGGAAGCGGCACAGCAGTGGATGAGCCGTTGTTTGAGATGCTGAAAGAATTACGTCAGAAGGAAGCCAAGAAAAAATCATTACCACCTTTTGTGATCTTTCTGGAGAATTCCTTGCAGGATATGGCCACCTTATACCCGACCACGCTGGAAGAATTGGAGAAATGTCAGGGGGTAAGTAAAGGCAAGGCCTTGCGATATGGTAAGCCTTTTATCGAAATGATCGCGGCTTATGTCGAAGAGAATGATGTGGTGAAGCCGGAGGAGTTTGTCATGAAATCAGTAGTGAATAAGAGTGGCAACAAAGTTTTTCTGATTCAGAATATTGATAAACGCATTCCGCTGGAGACCATTGCGAAAAATAAAGGATGGCGGATGGATGAGATGCTGGAGGAGATGGAGACCATTGCCGCAAGTGGCACCAAGCTGAGGCTGGATTATGCCATTGATGAGTGGCTGGATGAATATGAGCAGGAAGAGATCATTGATTATTTCAAAACCTGCAGTACCAGTGATCTGAAAATAGCGCAGTCCGAGTTGCAGGATGGGGATTACAGTTGGGAGCAATTAAAGATCATGCGGATCAAGTTTTTGAGTGAATACGGAATGTGAGACATCGTTGGTCGTTTTTCATTGATCGTTTTTCGCTACCTAACCCAGAACAACGACATCTTGACAACATGACAACCGTCTCGCCCCGAATGCCTTCGGGGTGGGGCAGACAACTTTATTGAAACTAATATCTTAAAGATGCATTTATTCATAAAATCCCTTAAATTTGCTCCCCTTTAGGACTGAAAAATCACTCCTCATTAAGAGGAAAAATAGCTGGTGCGGTAGCTCAGTCGGTAGAGCAAAGGACTGAAAATCCTTGTGTCGCCGGTTCGATCCCGGCCCACACCACTTAAACGCTTGAATATCAATGAATTATGTTGATTTTCAGGCGTTTTTTTTGCATAAAATCAGGAAGCCTTATCGAAGGGAGTATTCATAGAATCTATGAGTAAGATGCTTGGTCATACATCTTTAAAACAAGACCAACTCTACGCTAAGATTTTAAACAACCGGGTAAAGAAGAATATGGAAGGTGTAAGGAATAGTTTAATGTGATAATGGGCTTAAGAATGTCCAGTTTTTTATAAAATAAACTGGACATTCTTATTACGCTCAAGATAGCTGATGTGTGCACAGAATCCATTTGTCTACCATTTTTACTACTTTAAAGCCTATTATGAAAAAGCGATAGCACCCCAGAAAACCGCAATTGATTGCAATGCTGTATTTCCTCGTATATAAACGCTGCTTCATGATTTAAAAGACAGCTCAATTTCACCCCTAACCTGGTGCCCAGATGATCTGGTGAGTTTTACAAAATGGAAATATACTACTGTCAATGCAGTCAATTAGGAAAGCGTACAACTATAAAAATATGGAATAGGTAAATAGTTAAATTGAAAGGTAAGTAGCAATCAAAAGAATTGATTTTCATATAGTTATAAACAGCACAATAAGGGGAAATTCGGGTATAACCTTACTTCTATTTAGCCGGCAGAAGAATGAAATTAATTATTAAATGTCTTTCTTTTATATTTATATGCGAAACCAACCGCTAACTGCCTTTTTGCATGTGAATTGTTATGGTAATCAACATAAAATATTATCCCGCTTCATTCAAATTCCTTCGTTATCCCCAATTTATGTTTTTAATTTTAGCAACATTAATTAATATATCAAAATAATTATAAACACATCTAACAACGAAACCTAATTTATGATAAAAAAAGCGATACAGGGAAAACTTGATGAAATATTCTCTATAATTGGAGGGCGCGATGAATTTACATTAGAATCTTATAAAAAATATAAATCAGCACAATCAGCCAAGGACATTGCGAGTAGGATCAGTATTAATGAGTCCATGCTTACAGAGTTTGAAGAAGCAATCCGACAATTCTTTTTATATAAAGATGATGCTGAGAAATCCCGATTATCGTGTTTTCGGGTAGGTTTATGGCTTGAAACCATTTGCAAAAATTTATCGATACCGTTTAGTCTGGACGAATCTATAAGTAATGAAGAGCTTGCCATAAAACAAGTCAGGGCTTTGGAGCTGATCATCAGGGATGTTGTTAATGAGACGATGGGCGGGAAAGAAAACGTTTTGAATAAATTAAAGGAATTATTTAAACAGGATATAGTAGAGAAATGGATTAAGAGTGCTGATGATACAGGAGTACTGAGTGGCACCACATTCAGTGAGCTTTCAAATATCTTTCTGGACAAGAATATATTTAAAAGTGTGGAAGAGATTTTTGAGGTGACGCAACTCAAACTTTCTAAGTCATCAAGAGATTCACTGAGATATCTGCTGGAAGATATCAGATTAATCAGAAATGCCATAGCACACAACAAAAAAATATCAACTGTTCAGATAGAGGCCCTCAATGAATATTACCTGCTTATATCAAAACTGATTAAAGATTCTAAGTCTAATAAAATTAATCCGGACACTTATCTTGATATGGAGAAAGCGAATATGGAATCATTCATATCAAGTCTGAAAGAAGATAATAAAATTATAACCGGTGGCATTGAGGATATCAAGACCGGTATCAGCGAGGTTAAAAAAGATACAACCGTTGTTAAAAAGAGATCATCTATAATGATCGCCGGAATTGTATTATCTCTAATTGTGACCGGACTGATTTTATTTTTTGTCACTAAACAATCGGGCTCAACCGATGCAATGAGTAAAGATATTAAAGATGTTAAGGATATTGTAACTGGTGATGCAGAGCTGAAGAATATGAGCAGTACTGACGATTTGACAGCGACGAAAAATCTGAATGAAAGAACTAAAGATGTGAATGCAAAACGTGTTGCTATTATTTACTTTGATAATTCAGGGGGAGATCCTGCCTTAGATAAGCTTAAGAAAGGGCTGGCAGATATGTTGATTACTGATTTATCGAACGTAAGGATGCTGAATATCGTTGAACGTGACAAACTGGAAGCCATTTTAAAAGAACAAAAACTTTCTGCTTCAAAAGAAATGGATCCAAGCACGGCTGCTAAAGTAGGTAAATTACTAGGCGCTGAGATTATTCTTACGGGTGGATATTTTGAAATGCTGGGTAGTTTAAGAATTGATGCACGCTTCATTGATGTAGAAACAGGCAAAATTATGAAGTCAGATGGGGTTGATGGACAGACTGCGTCATTCTTTAAAATTCAAAAACAATTATCGTGGAAAATTATTAATAATATGGACACTAAGCTTACAGAAGAAGAGAAAAAAGAACTGGAAGCGAAAGAGAAGTCTAAAGCAATTTCTTTCGAAGACATGAATGAATACTCAAAGGCTTTAGACTTATATGATAAGGGTGATAAAGACAAAGCAAAACCTATAGCAGAAAAACTTATAAAAAAATATCCAGATTTTGAATCGGCGCGTAATCTTCTTAAAAAACTTTAATGAAAAAGCAAATACTCTTTCTTTGTTTACTCCTCTTTAATGGTAATATCTTCTCTCAGCCTGTAAGAATTGCAATTCTTGATTTTGATAACATATCGGGTATTGCTAAGTATGATGGGCTTGGTAAGGCGATGAGCAGCATGTTGATTTCAGACATAGAATCCAACGTTTCTTCCAAACGGTTGCAGCTGGTTGAAAGAGCTCAGATTAATAAAATTATGAAGGAACAGAACCTTCAAAAGTCTGCTTCTTTTGACAAGAATACAGCAGTTAAAATGGGCAAACTGCTTGGAGTGAGCTATTTGCTCATTGGCGATATTTATATCCTTGATAATGCACTAGTAATTAATGCCCGGCTAGCTGATGCTTCTTCCGGCGATATCAAGTTTAGCGAAAAACAGGAAGGGAAAATTAACGAATGGCTCACGGTTAAGACTAAATTAGGAAAGGGTGTTGCCACGAGTCTGTCCATGCCATTTACGGAGCCAAGAGTGCCTGATGCGATTGTTACACCTGCCGTACTGACAACCTATGCCAATGCCATAGAGGAAAACGACAAAGGCAATTTTGATAAAGCAGAAACTTTAATAAGTACAGCAAAAGAATTTGATCCGGGCTTTAGATATTTAGATGATTTGAGAGATGAAGTTGAAAAACTTAAAAAACAAGTGGCCGAGCAAGGTAAAAAAATTGAAGTTTTAGAGAAAAGCGGGGGCAGGGTAGTTGATGCTAAAACCTATGATGAATTAAATGTAAATTTTAAGAATGAATTGACTTCTTATGAAGAAAGAAAAAAAATATGGGTTGAAATATTAAATAAATTTTCTGATAAATTGGAAAAAAACCCATCCGGGTTTTACTATACTCTTTTCAGGCATTATGGCTTGGATAAACCTGGTTTAAATGAATGCAATTTACTCATTACTGACATGTTGAAATTGAAGCCGTTAATTTATCAGGATAAAATGTATGCTTTTCACAAGCAGATGTATTTCTTCCTTGGCCAATCGCTTTATTTCTCTTTTAAGCGCGTTTACTTTGATCATGATTTTTCTGAATCTGATTACGTTGATTTCAGGGGTGTTATGGGTAGTGTTATAAACAATGCTTTTGTTGATGAAAATGAAAGAATTTGCGCAAAGTATATATTGCTTACTTGTTTAATAAACAGCGGCGGATATAATAAAAATTTTAAGCAAATAGTTAAGGTTGATTTCCTTGAGAGCCAAAGAAATATTTTTAAACTATTAAAATATCCTTACGGAGATCAAATTATGAGTCGCTGCGAGGTCATGGGTTCTGAATTTGACAATGACGGTAAAGTTCCGAATATGAAATCAGTATTGGGGTCAACTGAGGAAATCACCTATTTTCTTTCATCAAATAGAAATGATTTTAAAAAAGTTGCCTCAGTTTTCATGAACCCCCAATTTACTAATAGAGATGTTATTGACAAATTTTACAATAGTAACAATGATCAGAATCGATTATCTATAGATTTGTACCTAAAAGGTCTCAATAAAATATGTCAGTTTTTTGCTGTTCCTTCACTTGGTGTAAAGGATATCTATCAGGAAGATCAGGTTTATCGAAGAAAGTTTCTTTCTGAAATACCTGAAATAATTCCGATGAATCAAGTCGCTAAAAATACAATTATATCTGTTGACTCTGTTAGTCGCCGATATTCCCGAATTCAGGAAATTTTAGAGGCAAACAAAGTTTCTGATCCATGTCGGGTGTCCGATTTGTCCCGTTGGCTTATTCATACATCAGATAGCATCGCATTAAACAGCGATGTTTATTTATTGAATGATAAATGGCCGATTGGGTCACGAATTACAGTAATTTATAATAATGGGAAAGATACATCAATTGCTTTCATAGTTGGAAAAAAAATCAGTAATTCAAAGAGTGAATTTCAGATGATTGATAATGATAAATTGAAAAACTATAATAATGCCTATTCGGTATTGTTCCAAACTGAAAAAAATGGATTTACCTTTTACGATTTAGTGCCTAATATCAATGAAAAAAGAAGAAGAGATAGTTTTTATTCAAACTTCAAAAATTGTGAGCAAAATACCGGATATGAAAAGGTAAAAAAGGAAAGAGACGAGATGGTTCGTCAGCAAGAAAATAGAAGAGTCATGGAGGAGCAGCAAAAACAAGCTGCTTATAGGGAAAAAATGAAAAAGGCAATCGGTATTTTTAATAAAACTTCTTTTGAAATAGACACCATTGTTCTTACTCAAATCATTGATAAAGTAGAGTCTGAGGATATTACGTTGGATTCCCTGTTCAATTTCAATTTCCAACTTTTAAGTGAAATTGATAATTATATAAAAAAGTCCTCAGATTCTAAAAGGAGATATTGCGCACAGTTTTCCATTCCGCTTAATATATATTTGATTGATGCATTGGAAAAATCAGATTTTAATAAGGAAATTCTTGATGATTTTATTAATGCCGCAATTATTAATCTCGCCCACGGCTATTTGCTTTGCTCTATTAAATATAAGCTGGATGCATTTTCGGATGCCTATTCTGAATATAATAATGTAAGTGCGAAATTTAAATTTTCAGAAACTTTCAATTCTTTTTCCAGAGATGAGATGATTTTAGCAGACTGGAGTGATTTTGTGGATAGAGGTCTCGTTTCAAGAATACAAATTCAGGAATTCAATAAAAAATATAAAATAGTCAATAATTTTTAACTGGCTCAATTCGGCATTTGATATAATTCCCAGACAAACAGACCCCACTTAATCAATCTAAACTGACCCCTCATTTTGAGGTGGTATTCTTTTTTGATCTCTTGCTGTTCTTAGCATGTCGGGCCAGGTTAATATTTATTTTATCTTTTGAATATATTGTCAAGCTCATTATGAAGAAGACCTTCTTTAACAATCACCGTTCCTTATCGTTCCGGAACGGTCAAAACAGGATTTTTTTGAGTTTTTCTATAAAATTTGGCTGATCTCTTTAAATAAACTGTTCATTATACTATTTTAAAATAGATCTCATCTGGATAATCCCCAAATACATATTCAGTAACTGGACATAACCATAACTGGTGTTCATAAGGTTGATTGTTATACTCAATTACTTGATAGTAAGCACCGTATTCAACCGGAGCATGGCCTATATCCTTAAGCAATTCAGCATTTAACCCGCGTCTGATTTTTTTAATACGGCTGTTATACCCCTTAAATTGCTCCTTTGAGAGCTTGAGCATTATTTGATTGCCATTACCAGACAGCAAATCAAGGAAGGTGTCTGCTCCGTCCACCATCATCAGATTGCCTCTTGTACCCAATCCTAATTCAAGAAATTCAGGAAGATCTGCATACCAGATTCCATCATCTTTGACAAAGGAAAGGATTTGGCTAGTGCCGGTAGCGCCGGGTCGCATTTCGCTGTAAACTTTCATAATTCTATTATTTAATTGATTTCTATTAATAAAAAAACGAAAAAAGGTAACCAAGCCCCTAAAAGAGGCTAATAGGCAACCTTTTTATAGAGGGTAGCGTCTGTATCCTGGTCAGGAGATGCGGCTAATTCGCTCGTAAAACCGGCAAACTCAATGATATCCAGCTTTTTAGATAGTATTGTAATCGAAAACTGTACCCCATTCTCGCGATAGATTCTCTTTAGGTGCACAAGTGCATAGCCGGTCTGATCATCATAGGAATTATGATACTGCCATCGAAAAGTAATTTCCTCGGCAACACAATCATCAATCTTTGTTTCCTTTATTTTGTACCCATATACCTTTCCGTAAGAATACTCATCGCCATTGGCTTTAGAATTTAAAAAGCATGGATTTTCGTCCTCGTCAGTGTAAAAAGACAGGTATTGCCCATTTTCAAAGTAATCCTCCGAATAGTCTATATTATTAATTTTAGCTTCTATAATAATATATTTTGCAGTGTCTATTCCTTGTGATCTGCCGGTTGAAAATGCCAGAAGCAGCATTAAAATGATTGTGTATTGCATAAAAATTGTATTTGGTTATACAATTAATAGTAAAATGAAGATGAGGTAACCAAAAAATAAAAATTAATAAAAATGGTTACCTCCGGTCGTTTTATTTATAAGTATATGTAAGACGTTTATTAAAACTTAAATACTCAAATCATGAAACAGGTAACAATCTTCTCAATTTTTATGCTCTTAACTTGTGCTTCATTTAGCCAGACTTATGTACGGGGTTATGTTAAAAGTAATGGTACTTATGTAGAGCCTCATTACAGAAGCTCTCCTAATAACACCAAATCAGACAACTGGTCAACGTACGGTAATGTTAACCCCTATACAGGCGAAATTGGGACAAAAACTTACTTAGATTATAATAATAGCTCATATTATAATAGTCTTAGCACTGATTCATATTTTTCAAAAACAGATAGTAGAGATGTGAACTATTCCGGCTCAACTTACAAATCCTATGATTACTCCTACCCAAGCACAAGTTCTTTAAATATACCCAATCTTCCTGATGTATCTAGCCTGCCGGGAATTTCAAGTTTACCCGGTATTTCAAGTCTTCCTGGAACCTCAAGTTTACCGGGTATTGCAAGTCTTCCAGGAACATCAAGTATAGGGAGTATATATGGCTTCTAAAAGCTATAAACAATAATTTATTATTAAATAGAATAAATTTTACAAGTCAGATATCTTATACTTTTTAAGTAAATATTTAAATTTTTTATTTTGTTTAAGATTATCAAAAAGTTCATACTCTTTTAAAATATTTAAATCATAGTAACCACTTTTTAAAGCTTCTTCGAAATATTTTAAGGAATTAGATGTGTCATTTAATATATATCTTATACAACCAATATACCAAAATGCATAAAAGAATTTAGAATCAATTTCTATTGTTTTGATAAATTCCGCTTCATTGATATTCTTTAAATCATTACGTGATAGATTTTTATTTAAATTAAAGAGGCCAAGCCAGTACCAGTTATTGGCATCAATAGAATCATATCTTATTGCATCTAAAAAATATTTTTCAGTTTTTTGAAATTCGTCACTCCAAAAATTTATTTTTCCTAAATAATTCAATATTTCTGAATTCGTTGAATCGTTAGAATATGCAGAATTAAAGTAAACTTCTGATTCTGAAAGATTATCTTCATCATATAGAATTCTGCCTTTAAGAATTTGAGCCTCTAAATAATCAAAATTTATAGATAAAGCTATAGAAACTAATGAATCTGCTTGCCGGATATCATCGTTATAATAAGCTAAATATGCAAGACTGATTAAAGATTCTAAATTTTCTGAATCCTTTAATAAAGACAACTCTAAATATTTTTTTGCTGAATCAATATTTTGTTGATTTAAATAAATGTCTGCAATCACATTATAATCATAGCTTGAAGTAAATCGATTTGGATTGTTTTTTAAAAAAGTAGCCGCATAATTAAATAAATTTGATGCCTTTTTTTTATACCCCTTTTCATGGTAAAAGTCAAGGGCAAGTTTTAAATAATATAAATCAAATTTATCACAAGATATAAGTTTATTAATAGCATAATCCATATCTTTTTCTTTACCCATTTTGTGATATAAGTCTGATAGCTCATACCAGCTATCAGCTCTTACGGAATCAACCTTAATTGATTCAAGTAAATATTTAAGTGCTAGTTCATAATTATTTTGATCTTTATATAGTGCAGATAATTGATTATATGGATAAGGATTTTTTGGATTTAATTGAATGGATTTCTTTAATAATGAATCTGCGGTGACAGTATCTTTAAGCTCTAAATAGACCGCGCCCAAATTACTAAGAGCTGAACCATCGTCCGAATTATTATTGCCATCAAGCTCAATTGATTTTAAATAGGCGGCCTTTGAGCTATCATGATAGTTTAATGAATTATATACTAGTCCTAAATTATTCCATGCGGCTGACCAGCTTGGGGATAATTTAGTTGCACTTAAAAGAAAATCTTTTGATTTATTATAGTTTCTCAAATAATAAAAAGTAAGTCCGATGAGGTTCTTTATCCAGGCCTGATTTATCAGAACAGAATCTGATATCAATAATTTATTTACATAATAACGCATTTTGCTATAATTTAAATCAATACATGCATCTAAGCATTTAAAATATATCAATTTCGCATCAACTTCTTTTTTTCTTATTTCATTTTGTTCCATTAATGAAATTGCAACACTTAAATATGAAATTGATTTGCGTACAAAAATTCTTTCTCTTTGCACTTGTGTACTAAAATTTCCTATTAGAATATTATTTATTACTCCTTGAGCAACATCTTCTAACGCGGCTATCAAATTAAATGTCATTTCATTTATCAATTCATCAGGTTGATTATTTAACTTTGTTTCATGTAAAATAGATAGTGCATTTATTTCGCCATCAATATAATTTCCTTTTTGGATTTCATTTGAAAAACGCTGAAAGTATATATTTTTATCCCAAACGGAATCATTTATAAATTCAACATTTCTTGTAGTAATAGTTCCTATGCCTTTTTTTGCTAGTAATGATAATTTTATTTCTTCATTACACTGATTAACAATAGCTTTAGGATCCCCTTCTACTTTTGGAATTTGTTTATTATTTGTCTCCGCGGAAACCTCATCTAAATATGTGTCAATTTCTCTGAGTGTAACCTGATAATTATTATTTTTATCTGCCATGCCACTTAACCCATTAACTAAATAATAAGTAAAAACGCCATGTCCTCCATTACTAAATTGTTTTTCGATTGAAAGTTGATTTGGTTGGCAAGAAAGTAATTTTATAACGTTATTAAATCCTTTACTAATTGAACTTATAGTATTAGTAGCGCCTGCTATACCACCAACCAAATTCCCACTTCTACAAGCATCTGTTATTAAAATAACATTAACACTTTTGTTTACAAAAGCATTAATATGCTTCTCAAGCATTGTTATATCAATTGATGATGCAGGATAATTATTTTTTTCACAATTATAAGTTAACAAAAAACCACTTTCTAAATCTGTTTCAACATCTCCGTGTCCGGCAAAATATATAAATACTTTATCGTTATTTTTTACCTTATATAATATCTTTTTGAGATCTCTGTAAAAATTGGCGGTAGTAGCGTTCGAGTCTATTAACAAATACAAAGAATTGGATGTACAAATGTTTTGATCTAAAAGAAATTTAGAAAATAAATATGCATCATCGTCTGCATATTTAAGGGGTCTAATATTCTGATAGGAAGAAATGCCTACAACTAAAGCATAGGTTTTAGATGTTGTTAAAGGGGTTGTATCAACAAGCGTTTGAGAAATTGATATATATAGTCCAAAAGGGAAAAGTAAAGCATAAATTAGTGATATTACTTTCTTCATAATTGTAAATCGTTTATGTTAGTTCATTTTTAATATATTCCAAATCCCTTCAGCTTTTTTTACTTCATCGTTATGATAATACGCTATCGCCAGAATTCTTTTTGCTTCAAGTGAATTTTGATCATTCAGTGGTAATTCCTTAATTTTCCCTATGGCTGCTGATGGATTCCCTAATAAATCATAGACACAGGCCAGGTTGATATATCCTTTAAGATAAGCAGGATCAATACGGATAGCTTCCTGAAAATCTCGCTGAGCTTCCTTTAATAATTCAGTCATTTTTAACGACTTATCTTCTTCCTCTCCCCTCGTATTGTCTTTATTTAATCTGCTATTATTATCCACTTCCAAGGGATATAAGAAACGTTGAGGGTGCTCATACTCTTCTATTGTTACCGGCTTCATCATTAATGCCATTCTTACCTTGGCGACTCCTAAATTATTATAGGTTTCCCGGAAGGGTATATGACTGTTGGCTTTATTAAAGTTATCTATAGCCTTTTCATATTGTTCATCATTTATAGCTTGAATCCCATCTTTAAAGTAAGCATACAATTGTTTGGCAAAACGTCCGGCTTCTTTTGCAATTGCCTTACGTTCATTTAAAGTAGGATATCCTTTAATTGCATGCGACAATTGATATGCTGAATATACTTTATTGATTAAAGTGCTATATAAATCAAACGTATGGTACCCGGCAACGGCTGCATAAAAAAGACTGTGATTATCGGCTAAAGATTCTTTTTCTAATTTATTTTCCTTAGTTACATTTTTTAGTTTAAGCGCAAGGTTGTTATTCTTCTTACTTATTGCAAATGCGAAATCACTACACCAGCCGTGATTATTGTAATGATGAGCTAATTCATGACTTATGATGATGGCAAGTGATTCAATAGAATCTTTTCCCATTCCCAGGCATAAATCGATCAGCTTCTCGTCAATCTGAATAACATATTTTGCTTTATCATTAATGTAATTTGCGATTACCTGTTTGTTGGATTGCAGCGGAATAATTTTTAAATCAGGTGGTGTTTTAGAATTTGCATAAGCTAAAACCAAATTATCAAATACTCTTTGTGTTATAGCTATTTTATAGGCAGATTGACCATATCCAAATAAATAGAGGTTGACAAAAACCAGCAAAAGAGGCGCTTTCATACTTATTCATTATTAAATTCTAATTTCTTTAATTCTTCGATCAGATTATTATCTGCTACTGGATTAAGCAATTTCAAATCTTTGGTATTCGTAATTAGATAATATCTCCCATTAATATTTATGTAAAGATTATATAAATCTCCGCTAGGTAATAAAAGAATATTTTTAAGCGTATCATCTTTTGGAAGATTTAAGGTTAGTATTTTTTTCCCGGAGTCATATGTATATCTTTTTAATGAATCAATATTCTGATCAAAATTATCAAAGCGAACAATTATAGAATCTTTTTTATCATTGCCAGCGGCAAAGCCAAAAGATGCCTGTTCTTTAATTATTATATATTTTTTTTCTATAACTATGCTCTTCTGCGCGTCGGCCTTGATTTTAACAGTAGTATCCAATTTTGATTTAGTGTCTGTATTTTGTACTACTATTTCCTCTTGGTTTTTATTAAATAGAGGAAAGAGAGAAGCAATGATAACACCAATCAATGATGCTGCAACGGCAAATTGTGTGAATAATCGAATAATTTTCTTTTGGGACACAGATCGATCAATTTCAGCAAATTGCTTTTTCATTGATTTGCGCTCTACGCTAGTGATAGCCATTCCAATTTCCTCATCAGTTATACCTAAATCCTCCAGTTCATCTAACTCTTGAAAATATTTTTTTAATGAGGTTCGTTCAGATATTTTAATAGCTGACTCCACATCTTTATCAAAAGAGATATCAAGAGATAATTCATCAAATATTTTCTGATAGGTTGGATTTCCTGTCTGATGTATTTGATTGATCTCTTCACTCTCCTCGCCCTGTAATTCCCTATTTGCCAGCTGTAAATAATATTCGTCTTTAAGTTTTGATAAGTCTTCAGATAATTCGGGCGATTGAATTTGCGATAGTAAACTATTAATATTTTCGTCTTTAAAGAACCCGGTTTCAATAATAGTAATATATTTTAATAAGGTAGCTGTGGCCGTATTTCGGATATTACTACGTATGCCTTCATTAAAGGATAAAAAATACTCTCTAATAATTTCAAATTGACCCTTAGTTATCATTTATTACCTTTAATTTGTTTTTAGTTTGTATTTCTAATGTTTTTTGGCATTTGTACTTTTGAACTTTAGCACTAGTTGAATTTTTAAAATTCATAATTCTAGCTATTTCATCAAATGAATGATTTTTATACCAAAACAAGTTTAATAATTTATAACATTTATTTTTAGCCTCTTTCCATTCGGTTAAAATTTTGTCCATAATATTTATACGAATATTATTTACATCATCTATTTCTTCCAATGTGTCTTCTATACTCTCCAGAAAATCATAATTTTCATCAGCATTTCTAACATTATATCTTTTGATATGATTGTATTTTTTCAATATCTGATTTCTGCAAATAGAATTCAGATAAGTTTGAATTTTACAAGTCAATGAAAAATCTGGCTTGTTAATTTTCTCATTAAATGTAACAATGGCATCGTGATATATATCGTTGATCTCATCAATATCCTTATACATGCTCTTCATAAATTTGAAACAATAATCTTTATGTTTTGTATATAGAATCCCCAGAGCTTCACGATTGTTATCATCATTTTTAAGCAAATGAATGAGTTCATCGTCAGAAAATTCTTGCCCTCTATATATATCTAATTGTGTCATTATTAATAAATTTAGTTCTAGAAGGTAACCAGGAAGGCATAAATGTTTGACTGTTAATCATTTAGGCCTTTTTCAAAGGAGTTTATATAGTTTTGATTGTCAATTTTGGTCTTTTTATTATTTACACTGATCTGAATTTGCTTGGGTGTCATTTTTTTATAGGTTTTGCTTTTAGTTGTAGCGACTTTCTTGTCAGATGCAGATTTTAATTCCATGACAATGCCAATATCCATCCATTTCTGTAAATCTGAGTATCGTATCCATGCCATTCCATTATCGCCCCAACTTGGGCCCCAGCTATTGACTATCTGAACGGCACCACCCATATAACTGTCATCATAAGCTACAACTACTACGGCGTGGCCAGAATTCTCAAAATCAGTCTTTTTTTCATTTTTTGCCGGTATCCATAATTTACCCTGGAGATCTTCAAATGATGGAGCGACGTCAATACCTAGTACCACCGGGTAATCAAGATTAAGGGCGGCCTTAATTCCCTCAACTGTAGATGTGACATATACTTCTTCAACAGCATAATTCTTTGAGTAAGACAGATGGTTATTAAGAACAGGGGGGTAATAATCCATTGAATTAGGACATAAAACGGTATCCGTGAATGGGAAAAATCCGGGATACTCTACATCAAACATGTGAGCAAATCCATAATTTTTAATGGTATTGATTATTTTGGCAGGGGACAATCCGGTTTCACATCCATAGTCATTCTTGTCTCTGGTCAAATAATAGAGAAAATAGGGGCTCATCTGATAGGCGGTGATCTTAGAAGGATCAGTAAATTTATTTTCACGCGCATACATAATAGAACGTGCCATCGCAAAAGCATGAGCTACACAGGTTGCTCCCGTCTGTGGAATCACTAAGGGGACATAATTGGTAAGGGATGCTTTTTCGGCGACTTCACCCCTTGTACCTGAAAATTCGGGAGCAATATTAAAAATACTTGAATCCTTGATATAACCTTGCGAGAAAACGAGGTTAAAACCGAAAAGAATAGTGAAAATTAATAATGATAATTTTTTCATAAATGTGTTTTTACAAATTTAATTTTTTTACTCAACCAAGACAAATGCAGCCCAGAAGAAAGGGGATGGATATTTTTTTCTGATGAATTTCCTCGCAGCAACCAAGGATTCTCTAATAGACTGCCCATTAAGCAGGCTTTCATAAAACTTAGCAAAAAGTTCAGCAGTTTGATTATCCGGCACTTTCCATAAGCTCACGATACAATTTTCAACACCGGCCATTTTAAGTGCTCTGTGCATTCCAAATACACCTTCGCTACCTTTACGCTCTCCAAGTCCGGTTTCACATGCACTTAATACAGCTAACTTACAATTTGAAAGATTATATTGACTAAGTTCATATCCTGTTAAAACACCATCCTTCTTATCAATAGCTGATATATATTTAGTAGTCCAGTTTTTATTACCATTAGACAAAACAAGACCACAAAAATTTAATGGATTTTCATAAATTCTATTATCATCTGATGTTCTATACCAAGTATGACTCAATTCATTATTCGAACTAAATGTATAATACCCATGAGTTGCTATATGTAAAAAATAAGGCTTGATTGATTTTTGAATAGTATCTAAATATTCTTCTGTAGCATTATTCGCTGATTTAAAAATTACATTTTTTGACTTGCAATTAAAAATATTTTTAATAAGTGTAATCTCATTAAGCGTACCAGGCAAATAATTCCAGCCATTAACTCCTGTTCTTAATGATAATAAAGATTCAGAAGATTCTAGAACGGATTGTAATTTAGTTTTTCCATAATTAATTCCTCCATATAAAATAATATTTTCCGCTGGTTTAGATGAAGAAATATCAATATTTATTTTACCAATGGAAGACAAAGAGGTTATATGGATAATTTTATATTTGTCATCAACAATTAAATTATTTTCTAGGGCGATAGCATTAATATTGACATTATGTAATATTCCATCAGTCGTAATATATATTGTACTGATATTATTCAAAAATGGAATCATTGGCTTAAAAATAAGCCCATAAAAAGATGTTTCGGAAAAGGAATACAAGTCATTATATAGTTTTTCTTTTATTCTTTTCTGATTAAAAAGATTTAATAGGGTTGATTCCAAACAAAGTGGCACGAATTGAATATTTTCTGAATTTGAATTGATAATGACTGCATAATACAGCTTATCCTGCTTATAGTCTTCTCGAACATAGTTATGTGAAATAAAATTTATATAAGCCTCGTCCTTATTTAATTTTTTTGCAATGCTTTTTATATCAAGATTCTGATTAATCATTGATCGTTTATCGCCTTTATTATTGAGCTTATCGGAATAGTGATATTGTAATTGAACATTTTTGAACTTTAAATCATAATTGACTGCTTTAGCAATTAGACTCTTATTTTGTGTTATCGCAAATGCATGATATTTGAAATAATCGCTGTAATTAATAATTTGTTTGTAATTATGTATGTTAGTTATTAAATAATTTATATTCTTCTGCGTGTGATCAGCAACAATATCCATCATTTCAGTCATGATTTTATTCGCATTCATAGTATCTCTTAAAGCCAAATATGCTTTTTGTAACTTTAAAAAAGAACTTAAATAATAATTGTCCTCTTTTGAATAATTCCTTTTTATTATTTGTTGGCTCTCATTGGCATATTGTAATGAAATTTCAAACTTACCTTTATAATAAAAAATATCAGATAGAAGATCTAAAATACTTGTGTAAAGTATACTATCCTTCATTTCTCTGCTTGTAAATGCATTTTTAGCTTTTAAAGTATATGAAAGAGCAGAGTCAATATTAATATTTTCGAAGTTTGGATTTCGATAAATATTAGCAATGCTTATATATAAAAAAGGATATTCATTTTTGTTAAGTTTTGATAATTCAATTGCCTTTTGATAGCATTTCTTTGACTGATCTAAATTGACCCTTTCATAAATTAAACCTAATCCCTTGTAAAGCTCAATTAATTCTTCACTATTCTCTCCTTCATTATTTATGACGTTTGTTATAGTTTCATTCATTAATCTTAACCCCTTATTCACCTGGCCGCAATTAACATATGTCATCGCCAACAATGGATCAAAGTTTATGTCATAATTTTTTAAATCATTATTATTAAAAAATAAATCGGCGACTTCAACTGCTTTATCACAAAATCCATTTTGAGAATAAAAGCTCAACGAACTTTGTAAAGAGATAATTAATGAGCTGGGATCTTTTGTTTCTTTAAAATAGTCATTCCCTAATTTAATCAATTGGTCATTAACTAGGAAAGCCTCTGTTTGTTTGCCATCTTCTACTAATGCGGCGAAGTACTTTTGAAATAAAATGATCAATTCGTGTTTTGCCGGATTAAACTTAGGATAATTATCATAGTAATATTTATATATTTCTAACGCTTTCTCGCGATTATAAACACCTTCACTCAACTGAGCATATAACATATCAGCATCAAACTTATATCTCGTATTCTCAATATTTGCTTCTTTGATAATTTTATTTATCTCTTGTATAGATTTTTCGGCATTTTGATATTGATAACTATTTAAGAAAGCCGTTGTGATTGCAGATAATGTAATTAAGTAGTTATTAATGTTATTTTTTTCCAAACATACTTTGCAATTAAAATTTAAAGTTTTATATAAACTATCTATTTGATCATACATTTTTAACCCCAAAAAGCTAATTGCAGATAAGCTATTCAAGTGAATTCTATATGAATCATGAATAGTCCGGCCGTTAGTTCTTAAATCATTATTTAATTCGCTTATTGTTTTTATTATTTTTTCGTAATCATTGATAACATATTGATAAATAGCCAATTTTCCGGTATATGCTTCAAATCTTTTTTCAAACTCACAATTTGCAATAATCCAGTCACTTTCTTTTATAGCTTCTTCTACTTTCCCATTCTCCATGAAAGCTTGAAATTGTTGAGATGCAGTTTCGCAAGTTTGAGCATATAACAATTCAACAAGAACTATTAAAGAGATGGTAATAAAAAATTTCTTCATCTAAATTTAATTTTAACTGAAAAAAGAAATTTGAGTTGGATTAAAATGTGAGATTATTGATGAATTCATAAGCATAATTGAAGATATTGAATAAATTAAAAAAAGCAGAATCCCTTCTGCTTTTTATTTTAATACAACAAGAGTTTTTAATACCGCCAGCTATTATAATAAGAACGGCTGTAATTGTAAGAGGGTGTGCTATAGTAGCTTCCGTAACTGTTGTAGTTATAGCTTGGAGTGGAGTAGTAATCACTTCTCTGAGTGCCGGCAGCTCCGGTAAAGGGATTTACATTTCCGATCGTACTCCAGTTATCATTGCGGGTATAGTTTGGGGTGGTACGGTAGTGCCCTTGAACATAGGTGCCATTACTTCTGTAGTAACCGTTTACATACGTGTAATTCTGAGCAAAAGCAAAGGCGGTAGCAAAAATGAACGCGAAGGAGAAAATCAACTTTTTCATGATAAATGATTTAATGTTTTAAGAATGTTTACATAGATCTATAAAATAACAGCTCAGAGGTAACCAACAATTATAAATTTTCTTACAAATAATTGTAAATGGCTGATTTTAAATGGCTTATAAAACCAGGTTCCTTTCATTTTACTCAACCTAGTGAACATTGCTCATTGATGATGTAAGAAAGTCCTATTTTTTAGATTCCAAAATTGAATGTTTCCCATATTCAAAGACATTTATATACCCTATAATTCTCCTATTTCCTACAATTGCCTCTATTTCATAATAGTCACCCACTTTTCTTAAAACATTTACGGGAGTGCCGGGCAATAGGGTGGCCAATAATGTTTCTGCTTGGATTTTGTCAAAATAAACGGAATCTTTTGTATAAATATATCTTTTTTCACTATTAGAAAGAATTCGATTTCTTACCGCTAATGCAAAAATGGGGGCATCACTAATGACACTATTGAAATTATATGCTTCTTTGCTATTGTCATCCGGGCGAGGAGTATTCCTCTGAATAAATGTATAGGACTGCCAATCCATACTTTTACCGTCATTATAACCATTTTTAACTGCGATCAAACGAGCCTTTCTTGACGGATGTGTTTGAGTCGCTTCTTCGTTACTGAAGATATTTACGGCTAATTGTGCTTGATCTAATGATGAACCAAGCATACGGGATACATATCCGGAGAATCTGTCAGCCTCTATCTCTGTTAGAGGCCGGCTTTCATCATATTTTAAAGTGTGCCCCAACATATGATGGGCAATTTCATGGGCAAGAATTGAGATTATAATTTGTTGTCGATAAGTCTTATTATTATTTAGCAAAGCATCATTAATACTTTCAGAATTAAATAATATTTCTCTGATTGTTTGATTATTTTTTTTTGTTAAAAAGGCTGCTGCAACCGGAACATCTGATTCTAAGAAATTAAAGGTATCTTGACACTCTATAGATTCAAGTATTTTATTAAATAAATACTGATCATCAACGGGCTTATCCTTCTTTGTAGATGAGGCATTTGAAGATACTCCACTATAATAGCAGCTACTTATTGTATTTATTTTTTCTTGTTGCTTTGCTGCAAGAGAATCAGAATTATTATTTTGAAAATAATCTGTTGTAAGAAATAAAACAATTATAATCATTAAGCCAATTATAAAAAGAACTACTCTGTTCATTTTTAATGTTATTCCTTGGTTTATTTATCAAGTTGTCTAATATATGGATTATTCCTGGTGCAGAAAAATTAGAAACTAATCATCTATCAGAACAAAATGATTATACGTAGAAAACCTTATTAAGATGAATTTATTGCTTGGGTACTCTGTATGCGTATTCAATATTGCTGTATTTAAAAATAATATCAAAGTATCCTTCATCATAATCAGCAAAGTCCAGCATGATTTTTATTTTCTTCCCGTTATTGTCTATGACATTAAACAAGACACCCGTTCCGGATGTAACTCCTCGATAAGGAAACTTAAAATCATCTTTATATGAATTGGAAATAACCACTCGGTCTATTCTCGAATAGATATCAGTTGAATTATTGTAATATACCTTTATAACCGGCATTTCGTCATACTCTATTTCAAGGTCAGTCCACTCCCATAAAGTTTCTTTTCCTCTTGCATAAGCTCCTACCGGTCTGTATGCAACTGCTTGACAAATAGCCATTAATACATTTAGTGTAAACGCAATTAATAATATTATCTTTTTCATACTTATTATTTTAAACTGTTTATAAATTTTGTTGCATAAGTTCATGCATAGAAAGGTGATCTATCTATCATCATTCATTCCAGGAAATTACTTTGTTCTTTTAAATTCTTTGAGCATCAATTGCAGGCTCTTGAAGACGCAATAATTAAGATGATTATAATGCTGAAGATTATTTGATATAAAAAGGCATTCCCCATTTCCTTAGCGCCTTCTTTAATACCCGCCTTCGTCATACCCTTTAATTCTTCGATTGTTTTCTTTGCTAAATCTACTGCCTGTTTTTTAGCATTGTTTATCCATCTTTTCAGAATGTCATCATCTATATCAAAATCTGCATAAGTATAGTTTTGTTCAGAAGATTTTTTGGATTTGGCATTGTGGTTATCCTTAGCGCTCTTTTGATTTTTTACTTCTTCATACTGCTTAAATCTTCTATACTGTATATCGTATTTATATCTAGCCTGTTCATCTAATAAAATCAGCTTTGCCTCATTAAGAATTTGCATTTTCTCGGTCGTGTCAATTCCTGGATTTTTGTCCGGATGCCACCTTAACGCTTGTTTTTTAAAGGCAATTTTTATTTGCTCTTCAGTTGAAGCTGCGCTAATTTCAAATAAGGCGTAATAGTCAACAAACATTTTTAACTCTTATCTAATTTATTGCTATTATTCTGATCCTGATCTTTTTCATTTTCCGGCTTCCATTTCCAAATAGCTCTGATAGCCGCAAACAACCCGAAAGCAAAAATGACACCAATTGGGCCTCCTCCCCCTTTTGTTCCTTGAGCTTCATTAAGACCAGTAATAATTAAACCGCCAATCATAATTGCTAAAAAAGTTAATCCGATTTTAGAAAGAGTTCGCATATTCTTTAATTTTTTAAGTATTTAATTTCATAATCGCCAAGTGAAACTTGTTTAGATACCCCGATGATTATGAATGTTTACATATATCTATAAAATAGCAGCCCGGAGGTAACCAGATTTTGAAACTTTTTTAAAAACTAATTTTAAGGTGTTGATTTACTGTAAGTTATAAATCATTTTTCTGAACTACTCCACCAACACAAACGCCGCCCATTGGTAAGGCTTGTACTTTTTACTCATAACCTGTTGGGTCTGGCGGAAGGCTTCCCGTAGGGGTAATTTATTGGTTAACCAGTTGGTGTAGAAGGTCTCCATAAACTCGGAGGTCTCTCTGTCCGGCACTTTCCACAGACTGACAATCAAATGCTGAAGGCCTGCCATCTTAAAAGCTCGCTGTAAACCGAATACACCTTCACTTCCCTTAATCTCACCCAAGCCGGTTTCACAGGCACTGAGGGTGGCCAGCATACAGCCCCTTAAATCCATATTCGATATCTCTCTGGCGGTAAGAATGCCGTCTTCCTTGTTGGGATAGGTTTGTCCTGTTGACCATACTTTATTACCTCCAGCCATAACTAGACCAGCTCTCGTTAGCGGATCGGTTGTTTGACGGAAGACATAACGCCGATCTTCCTGCATTGATATCATCATCATCCGGTCATCATTCTTTGGTCGGTTTTCAGGTGTAGAAAAGGCAAAACCATGTGTGGCGATATGGAGAATTGAGGGTACAGGGGTATTATCCTTACCTAATGATTTGAAAGCTTCTTCTGATGCGGTAGCTTTAGAAAACACTTTGGTAGATAGTCCGTTCGTGGAGGATATTGTTTTAATGCGGGACACTTCATCGGAAGTCCCTTTAAGGAAACTCCACTTCCCTCCCCGTAAAGAGCGAAGTGTGCTATCCGTTACCACTTCATAGCTTGGTGCAGCAGTCATGGTAACGGCTGGTTCATTGTCGTAATCTATTCCTCCATATAAAAAGGATGAATTGGGCGTGTTATCTGTTTTTGTCTGTTTTTCTGCAAGGGCTCTTACGTTGCCCATGACGTGTATGTCATATCGGTCATTCAGATTGCCGCCTTCTGGTACTGGTATGGCTGATAATGAAATACGATGCAATAATCCCGAAGGAGAAACATATACTCTTTTAACCCCTGTAAGCAGGCTGTCCATGGGCTGCCAGATGAGATTGTATAGGGTAGAATTATTGTTATAGAGCTTATTGATGCTAATAGAATTATTTGTGCTGTCAAAAAGAGCAGCCAATTGTTCTTCTCGGAATAAATTCACAAATTTTGGCTCTGTCCACTCCGGGCGGATTAAAAAAGCAGCATACAATGTGGTGTCGCTAATATATTCGTTAAATAATCTAAATTCAACAAAATCAATAACTATATCGTTTGAATTTAATTTTGATTGAATATCCTTCCATTTTAAATTATTATTAATTAAACCTTCATTAAATGAGGGGATTATACGCATAAGCTCTTTTTCAACCTTTACTAATTCATCATTTAATTTAATTAAATCATTTGGAGATTTCCTTGGCGAATGATTTAAAATCGATATTTGTAATTTTAAATCCTTATACATCCCCCATAAATTACGAGTAGTAGAATCAATACTTTTTAATGCTTCTTTCGTTAAAAGATCATTTGTAGAAAGCAATAAGTTTTTTAAAAACAAATTAATATCGAAAAGCGTTTCTTTGACATCTAAGTCCGGCTTTTTATATATGAGTGATAAAGCAGCACTAAGTGTAAATTGAAAACTATTTATATAAGAAGATGCTTCCGAAAAGGACATGAAAGCCAAACTTTGTAAAAGTTCATTTCTAATAATTGAAAGAGATTGTTTGAAGTTAATATTAGATTGAATAAAATTATTTAAAATTAAATTAAGACACGCAAGATTAATTAATGAATTTGCATAAATGATACTATTATGTCCGAAATTTATTTTATCAATTGATATTGATTCAGTCAAATTAATAAAGGAAGCATGAAATTTCTTAGCGTGTAAATTGATGAAAGATAAATTCGAAAGAATTTTAGCACACCTAGGATGAGTTTCTCCAAGTGAATTTCTAGTAATAATTAATGCCTCTTCTAAAAGACAAACTGATCTATCATATTGACACATCTGAATATAAAAATTGGCAAGATTATTAAGCGCCTCTGCATATTCACTATGTTTAATTCCATAAACCCGTCTACGAATGTTTATAACTTGAGTATATAAATTCTCAACTTCATTATATTTTTTTAAATCTACATATAATGATGCTAAAGCATTTAGGCAGCTAGCATAAAAAGAATTATAATTATTATTATTGATTAAAATAGAAATTGCTTTATTATAGAAGTATTCCGCTTTAATTAAATTATTAAGATCATGGTAAAGCAACCCGAAATTATAATAAGAGATTGCATAATCTTCATAATTATAAAATTTATTTTCGGTTAATATTTTTATAACCTCCAGATGAGTTGATTCTGATTTTGAATATTGTCCTGATATTCTATATACTTCGGCTAAAGATCGCTTAGCTAAAAAATACACATCAATATTATTTTGTCTAATATTATCATTATTTGATATATCAAATAATATATTTGCAGCTTTTGTAAAGTCTCCTAAATCATAATATATAGCTGACAAATTAATAAGCGATATAATATATTCAGTGTTCCCTGCGCCAAGAAGTTTCATTTTAATTAAAAGAGATTGTTTACACAATTCTTCAGCTAATAAATATTGACCACTTTTCCTGTAAATCACGGAAAATTCAGCTAATAAAATAGCATAATTAATTGATTCTTTTCCATAAAGTATGCTATATATTCTAAAAACACTATCTTTTAAATTTAGTGCACTTGTAAATGCGTCAACTTCAACATAAATATTTACTAGTGAAAAAAGTATATTTGCATACAATTCGCTGTCCTTGTAAGGAGAATAGTTGATACTCTTAAATAAATCTTCATATAAATTTAGTGAGGCTAAATAATTCGCATAGTCTTTATGTAAAGATGCCCAATATGCAATAAATTCATAATACTTGATGTGATCTTTTCCATACAAATCACTTATTATAATTAATGCATTCCGAAACAAGCTATCTGCTTTCTCAAAATTATTTTTTTTAAAATAAACTAAAGAGAAATCAATTAAACAGTTAGCATATTCAATATCTTTTTCTCCATAAACCCTTTTATTTAATTCAACAATTTCTTTATAAAAAACTTCAGCATCATCATAACGATGATTAATTAAATAAATATCAGCTAGCCTATTAAGAACTTCAATTAATTGCTGATCATCAAATTGAAATAATTTTAGAAAATTTTCAAGTTGACGATATATCTTTTTAGCTTTCTCATAATCTTTTACATTAAAATATAAATCAGCAAGACTCATTAAGGCATAACGATGCAAGGGCTCATATCTAAATAAAATTATTTCATATATATTAATAATTTTTAAATACGTATCTTCTGCTTTTTTATATTCATTAATTAAATAATAAAAATTGGCAAGTTTGTGTAGCCACAAAGAATATCCAATAGATGTATCGCCATAAATATTCTTCTTTAAATTAATAACTTCTGTATAGTAACTTTCTGCTTCTTCATATTTTTTAGTACTTAAACAACGATCTGCGAGGATTTGTATAGTAATATGTAGAACATTTGTTGTGTCATTAATCGAAATAAGGATGTTTTTTGAATGTAAAAGATGTTTTTTTGAAAGTTCAATATTATTTTCTTTAAAAGCAATTATTCCAGAAAATAGATAAAATATCGCTTCTTCAATTGAATTAGTTTGAAATGATTTATTACACTTGATAAAAGTTGAATCTAATGTATTTATAAGTTCTTGGATATTATTATTTTTTATTAAATCATCTCCTTTAATTTTTAATTCATCACAATTCTGAGACAGCGCGTAGTTTGTAAATGAAATAAACGAAACCAATATTATAACATATTTTATCATTAAGATATAATTAAATCTGATATGCAAAATGTCTTTACGTTGGATTATTTAGATAAAACAATTCCTACTCAAAATTAATAATTAATCATATTCTTAATCAAATTACCCATCGTTTGTGGGGTAGATGATATAATTGGATCACTAACCCTTTCGCCGGTTGATTGCTCCAGCCATTTCTTCCAGAAAAACGAAAGCTTTTCATTCATCAACTGATCATTCGGATGCTTGGAATTTATTCCGCAAACCATCCATTTAACATTCTTTGGAAGCTTTACAGGAATTAAGCCGGTATGTTCAGCTTCGGTTCTCCATCTTTGATTATTTAATTTACTCAAAAAGGCCGTTGTGGTATAATACCCTCCTTGCTGATGCATATGCGACATATCATTAAAGTCAAAGTAGCCATCCGTAAGTATAATAACAGTATTTGAACAGGAGTTATCTATGTCATTTTTCATCTGCTCATTAAAATATTTCCAAATATCCACCCCGTCAAAAGATTTGGAATTTTGCCCTAACCGGGCTTTGTCATAAAGTCTTTCCAGTATTCCCTTGTAGGCATTTCTGAATCGTATGATCTGCTCCTTCTTGGCACCTAATCTATAATTGCTTAGATCTAATGAGAGCGAATCACTATAACTTTCAAAATCTAGTGTACTATTTCGCTGATACAGTATGCGGGTAATAAATTTATCATTTGACTTAATGAGCAAATTGTCCTCAACGGCTCTCATAAATGCATCAAAAACACTATTAAATACCGCAATATCTTTTGATGCCTGATTGGGCTGTAGTAATCTGTCGCTAAGATCAACCAGTATGATGTATTTTTTTGGCGAGGGGGCTTGTACCGTATTTTCTGCCTTGCTATCACTGCAAGAATATGAAAATGCTGAAATGAATACTACTGCAAGGAGATTTATTATTTGTTTCATAAAATTGTTTTATTTGATTATTAATTAAGTACCGGTGTAAATTTTGCATCTATGCTATTCTTACTGATCTTGAAAACATCCTGGCATTTTTGCTTAATATCTTCGCCTACACCTCCTGCACATAGATATCTAAGCCATCCGCTAAAATAACTTTCAAGATTTCTTTTTAATTCATCGGGATTCATGACTGTATGATTCATTTGTTTTTTGAGATTTTCAACCTCCTGCTTCAGCCGAGTCATTTCTCCTTCAAGCTTAATGACCTCTTCTTGTAAGCGACTGATTTCTGCAACCAATCCTTTAATGTCTTCTTTCAATTTCTTGATAATCAGTGATGCTTTGGCATCAACATCTCTTTTGTTCCACTCATGAATAGCTAATTCTAATAATGCACCCCACAACAGATAAGCCCCAAAACCAAAGGCTAAAACGAGGTAGAAATTAGGACTACTATACCAATGCCATTCTGTAGCATCCACGCTTATTTGAGATTGGACAAAATGCAGGCTCTTGTCTATTTTGTAAGCAATGAGCGACTCGATTACCAATGTTACCAAAAGAAATGCGACAACTTTAATGGTTTTGTTACTTGTATTAGAAGCCAGGATAGAATGTGGTATTACCCCTAACCCAAAGAAAACAAAAGAACCCAGATATATAAACAAAAGTTTAGCGCCTCCCTGAAATATACCGACCGGATCAAAAATACTATCCATCAGTAAATCAATATCAGACCGACTACTCCCTCCTAACAACGATTGCATATTTCTGAAAAATGCGGCATTAATAGATGACGCATAGAAAAAAATAAGATAAAGTCCTATTATGCCGCATAGACTTGTATATAAAATATGTCGTACGCTACTGAAATCACTTTTCATTTTTTTATCGGCTACGGACATTTTTACCTCATTGATCTCCTGCTCCTTTTCTTTTTTTTCTTTTTCTTTTTCGATAATCGAAACATCTTTTATTTTCTGCTGATCCGTTTTATGTTGATTCAACTCCTTCTCTTTGTCTGTGATTGCATCAACTATTTTTTCTTTTTTTAGATTGATATCAGCATCATTGTAGCCAATATCAACCAGATGGCCTTCAATAATCCATGACAACTGATTTTCCAAGGCTATTGAATCTCCTTTGTAAAAACCCGCCTGCTGAAAGGCATAATCATCGAGTTTTACTCTGGTTACTCTTTTTGTAAGGATTGTTTCCTTTACATCAGGAATTAACCCTCCCGTCAATTCCTGATTTTCATTGTTTTTAGTTGCTTGTTCCATAAAATTGATTTTATAACTAATAAAGGAAAGGCCCCGAGGTAACCAGATTTTAGAGAAATTTTTTGGGTTGATATAAATTTCTGTAGGGTTTTTAAAATTTCCTGGTTACCTCATGGCACTTTTTTTATAAATCTTAAACTCATTTCTAAATCTTAAAATCAAATTGTATGTTTTTCAAATCAAAAAAGCCTGAAAATCAATTTATTAATTCCCCGGTAGAGGTCGTCCGTACATTACTTGATGACAGAGAGCTCCACTATCAGTTCCATGAAGAAAACAATGTATTTACCCTAGGCCTAAGCGGTGAAACTGTTTCCTGGCGTACCGTGATTCATCTGGATATGGAAAGAAAGATGTTATCGATCCGGCATTATAGTCCGATTATGATACAGGACAAACATAAGATTAAGGTAGCCGAATTACTGGCGCGGATCAACTATGGTTTTACACTAGGTCATTTCAAAATGAATTTTGAAGAAGGGGATGTGCTCTTTGAAGTCAGTCATCTGTTGAATGATCATGCCCTGACCAAAGATATTGCCGACATTTTGTTTTATGTGTCTTGCAAAACATTTGACGAATATTTTAACCTGATCAATAAGGTAAACATGGGTGAAACAGAGCCATTCATGGCGATGCTTTCCATGGGATAAGGCCGTTGTCTAACCAACCTTTTAAAAACGAAACGCCATAAATATGATAAAATAGAAAAAGATATCGCCTTATAGTAATATATTATAAGGCGATATAATAATACATTCAAGAAAAATCAATGAAGATATGACACAGGAAGATGCGATCATTCTTTTTATAAAGCAGCTTGATATTGATATGATCAATACGCTTCTTGATGAGGGCCGAACCTATCAGGACATGAAAAAGGAAATATTCATCCGAAAATTGGGTTATGTCTTTGATGAGTTTTTAAATTCAGGTGATACGGAACTCACATATAAGCCGGGTAAATGTGAGGCTCCTATGTGTAACTATCAGTGCAGGGGGTACTCATTTACTGGCAACACGTCAGGTAAACATATCGATTTGATCATCGAGAAAGAAACAAATGGCAAAGTGATTGATGTGTATGAGTGTAAATTTTTCTTATGCGATGGTGAAGAAAATACTACGAAATATCAATCGAGAGTTAGAATTGACAGGGAATAATCCTGTGTATCATGTGCGGGCATGATAGCCCAAAATAAAAAAAATCAAATAAAACCAGAAAAACGCCTCCCCAAAAGAACCGGAACAATCACCACCGTTCCGTATCGTTCCATACCGTCCACGAACGCTTTTTTCCGTTCCTAACCGTTCCGGAACGGTCAAAACCGCATTTTTTTCTGTTATTATATATAAAATTGGCTTATTCGTGGGCTATATCCTTTGCCCATTCTTTCGATTGGCTGTCCGCCACAAAAGACCAGGAATTTGTCATCCTACCGGATTGAAATAAGCCGGATTTGTAGTAAATGTGGGTGTAAAATTAGACCGCCGATAAATAACTTAACTTTCGCCAATCAAAATAAAAGAAGCCCAATAGTAAGGCTTTGAATATTTCTTTTTTATTTTATTTTGAGCTTTTTTAAACGCGTCTCTGATTGTGTTATTAGAAAGCCAAAATTCATAGAAAAGTATCATAAATTCTTGGGTAACTCTGTCGCTTACATCCCACAAAGAAAGAATAACATTTTTTGCACCTGCGTCAACTAGTGTCTTTCTGAAACCATAAACACCTTCATTTGAGATTGATTCGCCATTTGCTGTTTGACAGGCACTCAGTATGACTAATTCGGTGTTTCTCAAATTTAAAAATGATGCTTCATAAGCAGTTAAAATGCCATCTTCTTCTCTTAAGATAGAATCGCCACGCAGTGTAATATTAGCTCCGGCAAAAAGTAAACCCGTGTTCATTAAAGGGCTTTTTTCAAAGATGTTAATATTCCCTGATTTATTTTCAAAAGAATACTCGGTGATGACATCTTTAAAAAAACCATGTGTAGCAATGTGTAAAACCCGTGGTGATTCCAATTTCTTAATATTTTCTTCGGTAGCTTCATTTTCAATATATAATGTAGAATTCCATTGATTATTTAAAAGTAATTTGTGAATTTTAGTGGTTTCTATCTTCGTAAACGGAAGTTCTTTCTGCTCTGAGTAATTAAAATTAATAGCATTTATATTTCTACAAGTAGAATTAATTGAAATACTTGTGTCAATTTGTAAGTCATTATTGTAATTTGGGAAACCAAATAAAATTCCGGCACTTTGCTTTGTATAATTTTGATTTATGCTTTGATTAATAATTGACCTTATGTTATTAACATAAGATATATCAAACTCGTCATCTAGATATTTATTATGCTCATCACCTAACGCTCCTATATTGAATCTCGAATAGATACCATCTGTTGAAATATAAATTTTTTGAATGCCATTCAAATGAATTGAAAGATCTGGCCACAAAAATTCTTTTTTTGTTGCCAGTTCATTTATCTTTTGTATAGTTAAATTACCAATTAATGTAGAATCAATATTAAAATTTATTAAAATTGGTGTCTTACTTATAAGTTTATTATATATGGCAAAAAGATACCTGTTACTTTTGTAGTCGACCAATGAAATATTGATAAACGCACTGACAGAATCTAATTTATCTAGAACAGATGCGGAATTAATTAAATGTGACGGCAAAAGGTCACCATTGAGATGATCATAGAATTTTCTCTCTTGAGAAGCGATATGCTTATCTAAACTGTCAATATTATAGTTCATTTCAATTCTGTTTTTTGCAGTCATTTGAATCCATTTATGTCTTAAGGTCATATTATATTTAATACAAGCATATTGATTACTAATGCTTGTGTCATTTCTATCGTTGACTAATTTTGAGATTCTTAACGCGAATGAATAATTAATGCTACTAATATTTTGCCAAGTTGTATATGAGATTATGTTAAAATTTTTATCTGGTGATAAGGATGCGTATGATGATAAAAATTCCTTAACATTTCTATCTAATTTACTTTTATATTCGAGCATTCCTGTTTCATTAAGAATAAGATAGTTTTTGATAAAATTATTTTCCTCTATTTCAATATGATTAGAAAAAATAGAATCGGCTGAAATAAAATTGCCTTTTTGTAATTCAAGTAAAGATATTTCTTTCAAAAGATCAGATGTAGCTGGATGATTAAATCCATATATTTTTGATTGTATCTGAAAAGCTTTTTTTATATACACATCAGCAGAATCAATCAATCCCATTTTTTGAAATGATATAGATAAATATTTATAAAGTTCCGCCAATTTAGTATTGTCATTTTTAAATAACTTTTTATTAATATCAATTGCTTGATTTAGGTTTTTGATAGCATCATTAAATCTGCTATTTTGAATTTGCAAAATGCCCATTTTTAAAAAAAGAGTTGATGCGGGCTCTGAATTAAGATAGCCCTGTTTTTCTAAAACATTAAAAGACTTTTTGTAGTCCTCTAAAGCATTGTTCATTTCGCCATTTGAAAAAGATAAATCACCAGAAAAAAGATTTGAGTTATAAACACTGTTATAAGCATAAGTAATACTTAATGTATCATCTAATGTATATGGCAATAGAGTCTTTTTCGCTTTTGATATATTTCCCATTTTTGCATAAATAGATGCTAATATTTGTACTTCCCAAAAAACGTATTCATGATTTTCTTTATAAACTGTTTTTAATATAGCGATAGCATTTTCAAGATCAACAATTGCTTTCTTATAATATCTCAGTGATGAAAAAAAATCACTTCTCGCAGATAATGCACGAGAATATCCCAACTTGTCGAAATAGTTATTGGCTTTGTGTATCTCTAAACAACTATTAATTTCTTCTTCAGCATTCTTTAAGTTGCCTAAATCTTGGTAGATATCAAAAAGCGACAACTTATTGCCAGCTAAAAGCAAATGTGTGAAGCCGTAATTTTTTATTAAGATTGTATCAGAAGTCAGTAAATAAGATAGCGCCTTTTCATATTGTCCAATTTCCGCAAGAAGCCTTCCCATATTTGACAAAGCTTTTGCATATTCAGCATGAGTAGAGCCGTATCCAATTTCTCTAAGTTTTATCGTTTTAATATATAAATCTTCTCGATATTTAATTTGATCTAAATCTGAAAGACAGTTTGCTTTGTTTTGGCAAATGTTGGCATATAAAAGAGGCTCTTTTTTTAATGCATTTGAATCATAATTAAGAGCCTTATCATAGAAAATTAATGCAGAATCAATTTCTCCCATTCTTCTTTTTAGGGAGCCTAATGCGTTTAAACTCAGTATATATATATGCTGATCATCGTTATTCTTTTTGTAAAAATATTTATTAGCACTCCGAAGGTATTTATCGGCAATTTCAAAATTAGCTAACTCCAAAAAAGAATTTCCTAAATGAAAATTAATTATCTGAACTAATTCTTTATTTGATGGCTTTTTACTATCAATAAGACTTAATTCGTTTTCTAATAATTTAATACATGATTCATTCTGTTCATTAATGAAAAAGAGTGCGTTTTTGGCCAATAATGCCAGCTGATATATCTCTTTATAAAATCCTTCTTTGTTAACTGTGTTTTTTATAATATCATCATATATATTATGTATTTTATCAACTTCATTCATTCTTTGATATATAATACTTAATCCTAATTGAGTAGTAATTTTTATTGAATCTACATTTAGTGTTTTTTTTAATTCATAGATATTATCTAAAAGCGTTATTCTTTTTATCAAAAACTCCTCTGACTTAGATAAATTATTTAATTCAGAATAAGAACGAGAAGCCACATCATAAAGATCTAGACACTCTAAATAATCTTTTTCGTGTATTAAAAAGGATTCAATTTCATCAATATATTTTACAGCATTTTTATAATTATTATTTTCGTAATTATCATATGTAAAATATGATTTTTCAGAAAAAGTCTGAGAAAAAACATTTAGATGATAAATAATTATAAACGATATGATGAGATAAGATTTCATTGATTATTTAGTGTGAATTAATTTAAAATACCAAATCTACTACAACTATTGCCAATTTTTTGTCGTGTGCTGTAATCGTAATTATCTTTTTATCATTTGTTTAATTGTGGGGTGCCCAGCAAATGATTTGACTATATAACCTAATACTTCTCCATTAGATGTTTTGGCCTTTACGTAGTAAGTTTTATTAATTGAACTAAGAACTTCTACTTCTGTCCCGTTTTGTAAATTCATAATTACTGTTTCTTTATTAAGAATATGTCCTTCCCGCGTCCCCGAATTTCCAAGTTTGTATTCTTCAGGGCTGAGACTCCTATTTCTGATTGTGATGTATCTCGCTTCGCTTGTAACATCAATAACATAACTACCTTGGTTAGTTGATGGTGAGACAACTTCTTTAATAGTATTTTCTTCATTGTCTTCCAACGCTTCTTTCCAGCCGTTAACTATTGCTGCAATTCGTGTCCGTTTACTTGGATGTGTTGATGATTCCTTATCACTCCCATATATTTCCATTGCTCTACAAGCTTCGTCAATATTAGCTCCCATTTTAGCAAGAATAAATCCTGAAAACCTATCAGCTTCCAATTCTAAGTCAGGTCTTGCATCGGCTTCAAGCAATGTATGACCAGATAAGTGGTGCCCAATTTCATGTGAAAGAATGCTCAGAGAGCCGAATTTGCTTTTTGTTTTTTCCATTACTTCTTCCATGAACCTTTGGTTGTATAATATATACCTTTTATTCTCGTGGATTGCAGCAGCGGCATTATCTACATCAGCAGCGACTATATAAAAGTTTGTTGGTAATCCTGTATGCTTCATTATACTCTTCAGTGCATTTTCGGCTTCTGTGTCCGATTTAAATGAATAAGCAGTTTTAATATCAAGAGCCCCTGAATAGGTGCAACTATTGCCTTCTTCCAAATTGATTTTTTGAGTGTTACCGGAAGAAGCACTTTTAGTATTATTGTCTGTCCCATTGCATGCAATTAGGAAAAGAAGTGGAAGGATATATTTTTTCATTTTCTTAGTTTAAAAAGGATTGTGATATGGTTGCACGCTACTCACCTATCCGCGCAACCCAATATCAAATTCATTGCACAAAGAATCTTGTTTTGGGTAGATAAGCGCATGAACAAGGCGTTATTTTCTAAGTGTTTTGTTCCTAATAAAAATAGGAAAAAACGGGGTCTAAAATCAATGTATTTATTTTTTTTAAATAATCGGATGCCGATCACATAAAGCCCAATAAAACCCCAAAATAGTAGTATTTGGGCCCCCCCCCCC
>Ga0315906_10000070_pt1 | contig 152466 bp, 126 predicted proteins | sample LakEriMetagenome_4_FD_203526 | JGI IMG/M metagenome (GOLD analysis project Ga0315906, IMG submission 203526) | Freshwater fungal communities from buoy surface, Lake Erie, Ohio, United States - Buoy 2 MA122 | ecosystem: Environmental > Aquatic > Freshwater > Lake > Lake biofilm | place: USA...
AGTATTTACGGAAAATCACCTTTTAATAGGTGCCAACTGAGAGCATAACAAGGGTACAGGCATCCAATACTTCTATACCCTGTTGCTGGGCTTTACCGCTGAAAGATGGGTTTTCTGCACCTGGATTGAAGATGATTCTTTTGGGATGGAGAGAAAGGATATAATCCTCATAATCTGCCTGGCGGGAGGCATTGAGGTACATCGTCACTGTATGGATGTCGGTTAAGGTTTCAGGGCTTGATTTTACATTGACAGGACCTATTGAGAATATTTCTCTTCCAATTGCTTCAACTAGGTGTCCGGCTGACAATAAATTCCTAACAGCCATGTTACTGTATTGTTCTGGCTTGGAAGAAGCTCCTAAAACGAGTGTTTTTTTGGGTGTCATACCAGCATCACGACTGGATTCTCCATGTATTTCTTCAAGGTTTGCAGGAAGGCAGCACCAACTGCTCCATCCACACTTCTATGGTCGCAACTCAAAGTTACTTTCATCATTTGTGTGGTTGTAAAACCATCTCCCTTCTTCACTACAACTTCCTTGATTTTACCTACAGCCAAAATGCAGCTGTCTGGAGGGTTGATAATGGCAGTGAATTCATCAATATCCATCATGCCCAGGTTAGAAATTGTGAAAGTATTTCCTGTGAAATCTTGTGGTTGAATCTTTTTGTTTCTCGCTTTTTCATAAAGCTCTTTGGCTTCCAGGGCAATCTGTGAAAGCGATTTTTGGTCTGCAAAACGCACAACTGGAACAATCAATCCCTCTGGTAAAGCAATTGCAGAGCCAATGTGTACATGGTTATAGGTGCGAATAAAATCACCCATCCAGCTGCTGTTTACTGCAGGATGCTTTTTCAATGCCAGCGCTGATGCTTTAATGAGCATATCCTGGAATGATATTTTAGTGCCACTTACTTCATTCATGGCAGCTCTGGCTGTGATGGCATTGTCCATACAGATTTCCATGCTCAAGTAGAAGTGAGGTGCAGTATACATGCTTTCACCTAACCTTCTCGCAATGGTCTTCCTCATGGAAGTCAGTTGTGTATCTGCATATCCTTCAACACCTGCAACAAAAGTTGAAGCAGTTGATACAGGAGAAGCTACAGGAGCTGAAGCAGGTGCGGCACCTGGAGTAAAGTTGTCGATATCTTGTTTGATGATTCTTCCTCCATCACCCGATCCCTTAACTTGTCCTAAATCTATGCCCTTGTCTTTTGCAAGTATTTTAGCCAATGGTGAAGCTTTCACTCTTCCATCATTTGATGCTGTTGAAACTGCCGGATGTGCTGAAACCGTTGCTGCGACTGAAGTCGAAGCGGTTAAAGGTGCTGCGGTGCTTGGCGCTTCTGCTACAGAAGTATTGTTCAAGCTATTTAATAAGCCTGAAATATCTGTACCAGCTTTACCAATGATGGCAATGATATCATTTATTTTCGCAGATTCACCTGCTGGTACACCAACATACAACAAGGTGCCTTCAGCGTAACCTACTACTTCCATTGTTGCTTTATCTGTCTCTACGTCAGCTAAATTATCGTCACTTTTAACTTGATCACCAACCTGCTTGTTCCATTGAACTATTTTACCACTGGTCATGGTATCACTTAGAAGTGGCATCCTGATTACGGTAACACCCAATTGTTCAGGAGTAACAGCTGGAACAGCTGATGCGGTTTGTGGAGCAGGGGCTGCAGGTGCAGGAGCAACAGTTGCTGCTGGTGCAGCGGGACTCAAATGTTGCTGAATGTCTTCTCCTGGCTTTCCCACTATAGCAATAATTTCATTTACTTTAGCGGCTTCTCCTTCTTTAAAACCAATGTACAAAAGTGTGCCATCAGCGTAGCCAACGACTTCCATTGTAGCCTTGTCGGTTTCTACATCTGCCAATACATCATCACTTTTTACAGTGTCTCCAACACTCTTGTTCCATTTTACGATCTTGCCCTCTGTCATGGTATCACTCAGGAGCGGCATTCTGATCACTTCGGCCATAGCCTTAATCCGTTTTGGTTAAAAATAATTGAGAGGCCGAAATTACGTCAAAAATGGAGAATCATAGCCAAGAACTCGCAAAGTTTTGCACCCTTTATTAGTAATCCAAGTCTAGGTTAAGCTGGTCGCGCATATTTTTGATGACAGGGTAGAGTTCAATCATTTTAAGGTACTGGTCTTTTTTAGACATGATCTGTTCGGTTGGTGCATCTGGTTGCTCTGCAGCAGGGTCTAAGACTACCTTGTATTGAATCTGATTATTGTTGAAAAATTCCTGCAAATGAAGAGTCATGCCCAGGCGCTCTCCCTCAATGAACTGGAGCTGGATTTTGGTTTCTGCTTCTACTTCAAAATTGAGCTCGTCAATTATCCTGAGTTTAGCCTGTTTGAGGTTGCTGTGGCTGGTCACCTGGTTATTAGCGGCCAGTTTTTCAACATAAATGTTCCAAGATTCCTGAAGTTTTTCAGTATTGAGGTCAAAAACGACTGATTTTTCCTGTTTTCTGGTCTGTATTTGGTCCCTTATTTTTTTCAATGCCCCTAGCCCCCCGGAAGGTGCTGAGGTAGTATTTTGAGTTGATGGCTGTTCAGTGGAAGGGGATTGTTTTAGAGTTTTGATGTCTTCAGCAACTGCTTCAATCTCCCCAGGTGTAACTGGTTGTTTTACAGCAGCTACTTCTTTTGGGGCTTGTTTTAGTTCTGCTGGAATCTTTTGCTCTCTTATAGTGAGTTGACGAAATGCTATTGATTTTATTTCGTCAATTCGTTTTTTTTTTCCTGCTCCTTCATCTGCAAGGAGGGTGACTGCTTGTTTGAGGTAATTGAGTTTGATCAAGTGAAACTCAACATGCAGTTTTTTGTTTTTGGCTTGTTTGAAGCTAGCTTCAGCATCATTGAGAATATTCATTGCGCCAATGATGTAAGAGGTTGAAATATCACTGGCTGTTGCAATGTATTTGTTCCTGAATCCATCCATCACCTGAAGTAATCCAATAGATCTTGCATCTTTACTGATCAATAAATTTCTGAAAAATTCAGTCATACTGTTCAAGACCATATCTCCTTCAAATCCCTTCTTGTCGATTTCGTCGTAAAGCGACAAAACGCTGGGCAGGTCTTGGTTGTAGAGCATGTCTAACATCTTGAAAAAATAATCTTCATCTAATACATTAAGATGCTCAAGTGTATTGCTGTAAGTTAGAGATGCATTGGTAAAGCTGACAATTTTATCCAGCATACTTAAAGCATCACGCATACAACCATCGCTTTTTTGTGCGATGATTTGCAACGCGGCTGACTCAGCTTTGATTTCTTCTTTCCCAGTGATTTCCTGAAGATGTTCTACGATGTCATTTGGTGTGATTCTTTTGAAATCAAAAATCTGACACCTTGATAATATAGTAGGAAGAATTTTGTGCTTTTCAGTTGTTGCCAAAATAAAAATGGCATGTGCAGGTGGTTCTTCCAGTGTTTTCAAAAATGCATTGAATGCTGAGGCGCTCAACATGTGAACCTCGTCTATGATATAGACTTTGTATTTGCCTGATTGTGGAGCAAACCTTACCTGGTCGATCAGCTCCCTGATATCATCAACAGAGTTGTTGCTTGCAGCATCCAGTTCGTGAACATTAAAAGTTGAACCTGTATTAAAGGAAACACAAGAGTTGCATTTATCGCATGCCTCTCCATCTGCTCCCACATGCTCACAGTTGATTGTTTTGGCCAAAATGCGGGCGCAGGTGGTTTTTCCAACACCGCGGGGACCACAAAACAGGAATGCGTGGGCCAGATGGTTTTGAAGGATGGCATTTTTTAGTGTTGTGGTAATATGAGATTGTCCCACCACTGTCGAAAAATGCTGGGGTCTATATTTCCTGGCTGAAACAACAAAATTTTCCATCAGCCTGCAAGATAAGAAAAGGTTCAGGGCTTTGGAAACGATGGGGAATAGTTTTTATTTGATTCATTGTGGCACTAGTTTTAAATTACGTACTGAACCCCCTAAATTCCAGTCGATGAAATACATCATGTCCCTTGATCAGGGAACTACAAGTTCAAGAGCAATTCTTTTTTCCCAGGATGGCTCCATTTCGGCAGTTGCCCAAAAAGAATTCAAGCAGATTTTTCCACATGCAGGTTGGGTAGAACATGATGCAAAAGAGATCTGGGTGAGTCAGGCGACTGTTGCCAAAGAAGCCATGTTGAAGCTGAATATCAATCAAGATGAGGTAGCTGCAATTGGGATTACCAACCAGAGAGAAACCACAGTGGTATGGGATCGAAAAACCGGGGAGCCTGTCTACAATGCAATTGTTTGGCAGGACAGAAGAACAGCTGAGTATTGTGATGAACTCAGGGCACAAGGATATGCAGAAAAAATCAAGTCAAAGACAGGCTTGATTGTGGATGCCTATTTTTCTGCAACAAAAGTAAAATGGATACTCGATCATGTAGAAGGTGCAAGGGATAAAGCAGTTAAAGGAGAGCTTGCATTTGGAACAATTGATAGCTGGCTGTTATGGAAACTGACAGAGGGTAAAGTGCATGCAACAGATGTGAGCAATGCATCAAGGACCATGATATTTAATATTGAAGCGATGCAATGGGATGAGGAACTTTTGAATTTGTTTTCAATTCCTCATTCAATGTTACCTGAGGTGAAAAGCAACAGTGAAGTATACGGATATGCATCTGCTATTCATATGCAGCATGTTCCTATCTCAGGAATGGCCGGAGACCAGCAATCGGCCTTATTCGGACAAATGTGCAGAGAAGTAGGAATGGTTAAAAACACCTATGGTACAGGTTGTTTTATGTTGATGAATACCGGGACTAAACTGGTGAGTTCTAAAAATAACTTGCTGACTACCGTTGCATGGAAAATTGGTGACACTACTCATTATGCTTTGGAAGGCAGTGTCTTTATTGCGGGTGCAGCTGTTCAGTGGTTGAGAGATGGGTTAAAAATCATCAAAAAATCTTCAGATGTGCAGTCGCTTGCCGCAAGTGTTTCAGACACGGATGGTGTTGTGGTGGTCCCTGCCTTTTCTGGTCTGGGTGCTCCTCATTGGGATGCTTATGCAAGAGGAACCATTTTTGGAATCACAAGGGGAACATCAGATGCGCACATTGCTCGTGCAACATTAGAAAGTATTGCTTATCAAACCTATGATGTATTGAAGGCTATGGAATCAGATGCAGGATTACCTATTAAGGAATTGCGGGTGGATGGAGGAGCAACAGTGAATGATTTGATGATGCAATTTCAATCTGATATTTTGTCGGTCAAAGTTTTAAGACCTGAAATAATTGAAACGACAGCATTAGGTGCAGCCTATTTAGCAGGGCTTGCTACAGGATTTTGGAAAGACATTGAAACAATCGCTGCACAATGGAAAGTGGATGCAACATTTTTACCTCAAATGGAAAATGAGGTTAAGGAAAAAAACCTTTCTGCATGGCAACGCGCTGTTACAGCAGTTTTGGCGTGGAGTAAATAAATTTTAATAGTTGTGATCCGAAAAGCTGTCATAGAAAAATTAAGAGGAGCAGAAGAATGGGATATCATCGTGATTGGTGGTGGGGCTACTGGTTTAGGTATTGCTGTTGATGCTGCAAAAAGAGGGTTTAAAACTTTATTGCTTGAAAAAAATGATTTTGCAAAAGGCACTTCCAGCAGAAGTACAAAACTCGTTCATGGTGGTGTTCGATATTTAGCTCAGGGAAATATTAAGTTGGTAGTTGAGGCGTTAAGAGAAAGAGGATTCATGTTAGCCAATGCACCTCACTTAACACGTGTGCAAAATTTTGTAATTCCTGCGTATAGTTTTTTTTCAAAATGGTTTTATGGTATTGGTTTGTTTCTATACGACCTGCTATCAAGAAAATTAAGCTTAGGCCATCCTGCATTGTTATCTAAACGAGCAGTTTTGAAAAAATTACCTATGCTCAAATCAGCGGGATTAAAAGGGGGTGTGTTGTATACAGATGGACAGTTTGATGATGCAAGAATGGCTATTGCGCTGGCGCTTACAGCCAATGATCTTGGGGCATCTGTTATTAATTATTTGCAAGTAACACAATTAATAAAGGAGAATGATAAAGTTGTAGGAGTTGTTGCGGAAGACGAACTTGGAGAAGAAAGTTTTGAGCTGAAAGCAAAAGTGGTTATAAATGCGACTGGAGTTTTTGCTGATAGCATTTTAGAAATGGATGATCCTGATGAACCAGCAATGGTAATGCCTTCTCAGGGAGTTCATTTGGTAGTAGATCAAAAGTTTTTTCCAGGTACAGATGCATTGATGATTCCGAAAACCAAAGACGGAAGAGTATTATTTGCATTGCCCTGGCATGGTAAAGTCGTTATCGGCACTACAGATACAGCATTAAACGTAATCAGTGAAGAGCCTGTTGCACTTGAGGAAGAAATAGAATTTATTTTGTTGCATTTCAATGAGTATGCAACTTCAAAGATTTTAAGGAAAGATGTTTTGTCGGTTTTTGCAGGATTGAGGCCTTTGGTCAAAACTTCAAATCAAACAAGCACTAGCTTGGCATCTCGTGATCATACCATTATTGTATCCAAATCAAATTTAATTACCATAACTGGGGGGAAATGGACCACATACAGAAAGATGGCAAAGGATGCTGTAAACAATGCGGCATTTGTTGCAAAACTTCCAATCGTTAAATGTTCTACACGCAACTTGAAGTTACATGGGTATACAAGGTCTCTTCAATACGGTGATTCCTTTTCAGTTTATGGAGCTGATGCTGAAATCATCAAATCAATGATTCAAGATGATCCTGCTTTGTCGCAACGGATCCATTCTAAATATGATTATTGCATTGCAGAAATTGTTTTTTCTGTGAGGTATGAAATGGCTATGACTGTGGAAGATATCCTTGCCAGGAGAACTCGTCTTTTACTCTTGGATGCGCAGGCTGCAATCGATGCTGCACCTTTAGTTGCTCGTGTCATGTTGCCTTTGCTTGAGGAAGATGAGCATTGGGAACAGGAGCAATTGGCCTCGTTTTTAGCATTGGCCAATGGATATCTGGCGGCAAAATCGTAATTTGAATTTAGTATAACCAAAACTAATTGTTATGACTCCTTTTGTAGCTGAATTGATTGGCACTGCTGTTTTGATTGCATTTGGTACCAGTGTTGTTGCTAACGTATTGCTTGATAAGACCAAGGGTAACAATACAGGTTTGATAGTTATTGGTTTTGGCTGGGCCATTGCGGTTTTTGTAGGGGTGTTTATATCGGCTGATACAAGTGGTGCGCATCTCAATCCCGCTGTATCAATCGGGTTGGCTATTGCAGGAAAATTTCCTTGGGAAGATGTCCCAGGCTATGTCTTAGCTCAATTTTTAGGTTCTTTTATTGGTAGCATACTTACTTTTTTAATGTACAAGGATCATTTTGCGGCCACCAAGGATCCATCGCTTAAACTTGCTGTATTTTGTAACAGTCCTGCTATTGATAAACCCTTGAACAATTTAATGACCGAGGCCATTGCTACATTCATATTCATGTTTTCCATCCTTTTTATTCAGAAGGGGGAAATGAAACTGGGTTCTTTGGACGCATTACCCGTTGCTTTGCTAGTGCTGGGAATTGGACTTTGTATGGGCGGACCAACAGGATATGCTATCAATCCAGCCCGTGATTTAGGTCCCCGTATCATGCATGCCCTCCTTCCGATCCCTCAAAAAGGTGAAAATGGCTGGAATTATGCTGCAATTCCTGTTTTTGGTCCCGTTTTAGGAGCAATTTTAGCTGGGCTCCTCTTTTCTCAACTCTAGAACCGCTAATTTGTAAAAAATTTCTTTAGTTCAATTTTTTTGATCCCCCCTTCCTGTTTACCTTTGCGGCCTGAAACTGATTTCATATCAAAATCAATCATTGAACATGGCTAATACAGGAAAAATTAAACAGGTAATCGGAGCGGTGGTAGACGTTGCTTTCGATGGCCAGCTTCCAGAAATTTATAATGCACTTGAGCTTCAAAGAGAAAACGGCGATAAGCTTGTTTTAGAGGTACAACAGCACTTGGGTGAGGACAGTGTAAGATGTATTGCCATGGATGGTACTGAAGGTTTGGTTCGTGGTACTGCAGTTGTAGATACTGGTAAGGCTATCGCGATGCCAACTGGTGATGCTATCAATGGTAGATTGTTCAACGTAACTGGAGATCCAATTGACGGACTTCCTGCTGTTTCAAAAGAAAAAGGTCGTGCTATCCATGCCAAGCCTCCAAAGTTTGAAGAATTGAGTACTGCAACAGAAGTACTTTTCACTGGTATTAAAGTTATCGATTTGATTGAGCCATATGCGAAAGGTGGCAAAATCGGACTTTTCGGTGGTGCGGGTGTTGGTAAAACTGTATTGATTCAGGAATTGATCAACAATATTGCAAAAGGATATGGTGGTCTTTCTGTATTTGCCGGTGTAGGTGAGCGTACACGTGAGGGTAACGATCTACTAAGAGAAATGATTGAAGCAGGCATCATGAAATATGGTGATGATTTCAAGCACAGCATGGAAGAAGGTGGATGGGATTTGGATAAAGTGGATATGGAAGGTTTGAAAGATTCAAAAGCAACATTCGTATTTGGTCAGATGAACGAACCTCCAGGAGCACGTGCCCGTGTTGCCTTGAGTGGTTTGACCATCGCAGAATATTTCCGTGATGGAGATGGTGAAGGCAAAGGAAAGGATATTCTTTTCTTCGTAGACAACATCTTCCGTTTCACACAAGCAGGTTCTGAAGTATCAGCTCTTTTGGGAAGGATGCCTTCAGCGGTAGGTTATCAGCCAACATTGGCAACTGAAATGGGATTGATGCAAGAGAGAATTACTTCTACCAAGAATGGTTCTATCACTTCGGTTCAGGCGGTTTATGTACCTGCGGATGACTTGACCGATCCAGCTCCTGCAACTACATTTGCCCACTTGGATGCAACTACGGTATTGAGCCGTAAGATTGCCGATCTAGGTATCTATCCTGCGGTTGATCCATTGGATTCTACATCAAGGATTCTTTCTCCAATGATTGTGGGTGAAGCTCATTACAATTGCGCCAACAGAGTGAAGTTGATTCTTCAACGTTATAAAGAACTACAAGATATCATTGCTATCCTTGGTATGGATGAATTGAGTGATGAAGATAAACTTACAGTATCACGTGCAAGAAGGGTACAGCGTTTCCTCAGTCAGCCTTTCCACGTAGCAGAACAATTCACTGGATTGAAAGGTGTATTTGTAAGCATTGAAGATACTATTCGTGGATTCAATATGATTATGGATGGTGAAGTAGATGAGTATCCAGAAGCAGCGTTCAACCTTGTGGGAACCATTGAAGATGCAATTGAGAAAGGTAAGAAAATGATGGAAGCTGCTAAAGCTTAATCAATCAAAAGGACCAGCGTATGAAAATTGAAATATTAACACCAGAGAAGAAGTTGTTTTCAGGGGAGGCCTATGGTATTCAGTTGCCTGGTATCAGTGGTTCTTTTGAGGTGTTGGAAAAGCACGCACCGATGGTGAGTGCATTGGGAACAGGCGCTGTAAAGATCCTATTGGATAAAACAGGTAAAAGCAGCTCTTATAAAATCAACAGTGGATTTGTTGAGGTGCTCAATAATCAGGTTTCAGTTTTGGTTGAAGGTGCAGTTGAAGCATAAGTAATAAGATTAAAATACAAAGGGGACCAGTGGTCCCCTTTTTTTATGCTGTTCGTTGATCAATATTTATTGAAAAACTCTGATGTAATCAACATAAAGCCATTGAGGGAAATAAGTAGTTGCATTGGGAGATCCTGGCCAATTGCCACCCACAGCCGTATTGATGATGAAAAAGAAAGGTGCATTAAATGGATGATCAGCACCTGCTATTCCAACTGGATTAAATTCACTGATAAGCTTATTGTCGATTAACATTCTTATTTTGTCTTGTTGCCAATCTAATGTGTATACATGATATTCATCAGGTAATGGCGTATCGTTTAAAAGTGATGAGGTTGTGTTTCTAGCATTATTACCCAATTTATAATGAATTGTTGCATGCACTTTTTTCTCCTCATGTCCCAAAAACTCCATGATGTCGATTTCACCACAGGTTGGCCAACCGGCTGATTTAAAATTAGCTCCTAACATCCAAAATGCGGGCCAAATGCCTTGTCCCTTTGGTAGTTTCGCTCTTATATCTACTCTTCCGAATTTGAATTCTTTTTTACCCATTGAGAGAAGTCTTGTTGAGGTGTAATTTTTCCCACCCATCTGCTCTTGTCTCGCTTCAATAATCATTTTTCCCTGGCTAAACGAAAGGTTGTCACCTGGAGTATAGTATTGCAATTCATTGTTACCCCAACCACAATTTGGACAACCAGTTCCAACATCAAATCCCCAGTCTTGTGCATTTAAGCTATTTGCATTGAATTCATCACTCCAAACAAGGGTTTTGCCTGGATAGCTTTCAGGAGAAGTGAATCCGATATCATTTACTGGAATTTTTGTATCATCATTATTGATTACACCAAGTCCAATACCATCAAAAATATTACAGTTTACTGCGTCTGATAAAAGCACTTGAAACTCATCAATACCCTCTTTCAGGTCGTCTGCAACAATTGTAACACTCACTTTCTTCACTGTTTCTCCAGCTTTGAAAACCACCACTTGGTTCAGTGCTTGATAATCTTCAACAGCTTTTGCAAAGCCATCTTTGGTCGTTATTTTAACAGACGCTTCTTGTGTAAGTGCTGTACTTAAAGTTAAGCTGAATTCCATATTACTGGTGCCTCCAGTTCCTTCATTCATTGAAATGTCGTTAATGGAAATGTTGGCAGAGGTAATTGGCGTTGTTTTTTCTTTATCGCATGCAACAAATAAAAAGCTAAGTGTAAAAATTCCGAACAGTGTCTTTTTCATACATCGACTTTAGATTTGTAATATATATAAAATTTAATCTTCCTGATTTTTCTGTTCAGCTATCCTGAGTTAAATTTTATATTTGCATGTGTTCAAAACCAAACATTTACCCCGATTTGCCATTTCAGTCTATTTTTTCTTTCTAGGTTTTCTGTTTTCATCATGGGCCTCTCGCATCCCGGATATCAAGGATCGATTTGACCTGAACGATGCAGAGCTGGGTAGCTTATTGTTTATGTTGCCTCTTGGAGCACTTTGCTCTCTTCCTATGTCTGGTTGGCTGGTAGCCCGTGCAGGAAGCAAATACATGAGCTTGGGCAGTATGTTACTTTACGTATGTGCTTTAATGGCCATTCCTTTGGTTAAAACAATCGGCTTACTTTCTGTTGTACTTTTCTTCTTTGGCATGTTAGGTAATCTTGGTAACATTTCTTTGAATGCACAGGGTATTTCTATTCAGCATTATATTGGTAAATCTATATTGTCCAGCCTCCATGCCATGTGGAGTGTTGGAGCCTTTACTGCAGCAGCCTTCACAGATTGGATGATGGAAGAGGAGAGGGCATTGGAATTTCAGTATACAGCAATAGCTGTTACTACTTTAATTATATTATTGTCCCTTTTTTATATGCTGGTAAAAGATCCTGAAGTGACCGGGGAAAAGCAAAAGGTCTTTGCATTCCCCAACCGAGTATTGCTTTTATTGGGATTGATTTGTTTTTGTGTGGCTATGTCTGAAGGGGCTATGGCCGATTGGAGTTCATTGTATTACAGACAAGTGATTAATCAGCCTCATGTAGTCAGTGCATTAGGTTATACAGCCTTTGCATTATTCATGTCCATTGGCCGGTTTATTGGAGATCCTTTGATTGAAAGATGGGGGCATAAAAATATTTTGAAAGCCAATGGATTATTGATTGTTGCAGGTATGACTATTTCATTGGCAACTACTAGCCCAGCGGTTGTGATGGTAGGATTTGCTTTGGTTGGTTTAGGTGTTTCTTCAGTTTTTCCTGTGGTTTATATATTGGCGACAAAAGAAAAAACAATGATGCCATCAGCTGCAATAGCGGCAGTCAGCAGTGTGGGATTTATCGGATTTCTGATTGGACCACCTATCATTGGTTTTGTCGCTCAACTTACAGGTTTACGTTTGGCATTGACCATTGTAATTGTACTTGGTGCAATAATCTTTTTGATGGCAAGTAGACCTAAAGTAATCAAAGAGTAATGGTGAAAGCTAATTGAAAGAGGGATTAGTAGGGTAATTAATAATGGGTTTGTATGCATCACCCAATAATTTTACTGCATTTTTCCAGATGTCTTCTGTCTTGGGTTGAAAGACAAGGTTTTTTGTTGCTGTTGTATAGAGCCAACTTTTTTCTTTCATTTCTTCTTCAAGCTGACCAGCTTCCCATCCAGAATAACCAACAATGAATTTAATGCGATTAGGGTCTATATTATTTTGCTGGACAAGTTGCTTTACCACATCAAAATCTCCTCCCCAATAAATACCCTTTTGAATCAATGTACCACCAGTTATTACTTCTGGCATGTTGTGCAAGAAAAACATTTGTTCCTTCCCAACGGGACCACCATCAAACAAAGGCATTGTGCAACCAGATAATTCCTCAACAAGATCTCCGACCAAGTAGTCGATTTTCCTATTTATAGCAAAGCCAACATATCCGTCTTCCTGTTTTTGACAGAGCAATACAACCGACCTTTGGAAGTTGGGGTCTTGCATAAAGGGTTCTGATATCAAAAAATCACCTGTTGATGGCATCTTCATAAACCTAAGTTAAATAATTTACCTATCTGTATCTTCATACGCGCTCAAACTTATTTTTGTCTTTACATGAAAAAGTCTTTTTCGATAATAACTGTTTTAATTACGATCTCACTGATAGGAATCATTGCCATTCAATATTCCTGGTTAAAAAATGTGGCAGCCATTCGAAAAGACCAAATTTCGGGGAAGGTTGATATGGTAGAATTTGAAGTGGTAGAGGCACTTGTAGAAGAGAAAATGCAGTATACACCTCAGTTACCAGTAGATGTATTACCAAAAGGAGCGCAAGAACAATTGCTTGAAATCATTGGTCCCCAAACCATTGCAGAAAGATTTTCAGTAGCGGATATTCAACAAAAATTTGAGAAAGCATTTGAAGCAAATGGACTCAAGGGGGCTAAGTTTGAATTTGCTGTACTTTCTGATGCCAATAACTTAGGTCCAGATTTGGCCTCACCAGATTATGAAAAACATTATGAAATCGGACTCAAGGATTCAGTGAATTACTGGATTCATGTATGGCCTTTGGTTTCTTTGGAAAGTGATGATAGCCGAGCATTGGCGCCAAGTGAAAAGCTGGTCTTGATTATATACGACATGCAAGATTTTGTGATGCGCTATGTAGGTTGGATGATTGCTGTTGCTGTTTTGTTTACTTTGATTTTAATCACAGCTTTTTATTTGACAGTGCGTACAATCCTAACCCAGAAGAAATTAAGTGAGATGAAAACAGATTTCATCAACAACATGACGCATGAGTTAAGAACACCATTGGCTACAATTGCGATTGCAGTCGATACCCTTAAAAATGAAAAAGTTATTGGTAATAAAGATCAGTTATTGGCAATTGGACAGATCATTAAGAATGAAAACCTGCGCATGAATACCCAGGTTGAGCAAATTTTACAAGCAGCTCAATTGGATATCAACCAGGTATTAAAAGGCAAGGTGGATTTGCATGTGCATGAAATGATGAAGAAAATGCAAGATAAATTTGCATTGCAGGTTACAGAGAAAAATGCAACAGTTACTTATAGCCTGGAAGCCAATTCAGATACCGTATTCGGACATCCAGTGCATTTTATGAACATGATCAGTAATCTGATTGACAATGCATTAAAGTATAGCAAAGAGGATATTGATCCTGTGATTGAGGTGGGTACTTACAACCACCATAACAATATTGTTATCACTGTAAAGGACAATGGTATTGGAATGACAAAAGATACTGTTTCAAAAATTTTTGATAAGTTTTACAGAGCGCATACGGGTGATGTACATAATGTAAAAGGATTTGGACTAGGATTAAATTATACCAGAAAAATGGTTGAAGCACACAATGGAAAAATTGATGTGGAAAGTTCCTTGGGTCAGGGTAGTCAATTTAAAATAACCATTCCCTTGATTGCTTAAAATTATTTTAGAAAAAGAATAGATCCATCGCCATAACTTAAGAAGCGATATCCTTCATTAAGTGCATTTGTATAAATCTTTTTCCAATCATCACCTACAATTGCTGCAATAAGTAATAAAAGCGTTGATTGAGGTTGATGAAAGTTAGTTACTAATGCATCAATCACTTTAAAGCGATATCCCGGTGTGATACAAATACCAGTATGTCCAATTAGTTTATTTACATTTTGTTGCTGCATCAATTCACTTAGAAATTTAAATACAGTTGTAGTATTCAACATTTCATCTTCCTCCCATTCAAGGTGCTCCCATTGCTGAAGTTGAAGTGTATGCAAATTGGGATTACTTTTTTTGTGCATGAGGTGTAATCCAATCCAATAAAGACTTTCCAACGTTCTTAATGAGGTTGTACCGACTGCTACTTTCATCTTTTGCGCATTTGCAAGAGCTATAATGATATTGATATCAACTTCAAAATACTCCTCATGCATTTGGTGTTCCGCAATAGATGATGCAGTTACTGGTTTGAAAGTGCCTGCACCAACATGCAAGGTCAGAAATGATTTTTCTATTCCTTTTTTACTTAATGATTCAAATATACCTGGTGTAAAATGCAGGCCTGCTGTTGGTGCTGCAACAGATCCCTCTTCCTTCGCATACACAGTTTGATATCTTGTTTTATCTTCTTCTTTATTTTCTCTTTTGATGTAAGGCGGTAATGGAATTTGTCCAGTTGCTGCAATCAACTCACTAAATGAAATATTTTGATCCCAGTTAAATTCAATTGAAGTGTAATTTTCAGCCTTCTCAACTCTTTTTGCTGTTAATCTTGTTGTGAAGTTTGCTGATTGAATTTCTAATTCAAGTACTTCATTTTCTTTCCATTTTTTGCTACCTCCCACTAAACATTTCCAGTTACTTGAAAGAGTATAATGCAACTGTTCGTAGTTGCCATCTAATGGTTCTAGCAAGAATATTTCAATAGTAGTACCTGTGCTTTTTTTAAATAGCAAACGGGCTGCAATTACTTTGGTGTCGTTAAAAAAAAGATGAGCGTTTGGTTGTAAAAAATTAGCTAAAGAAGAATATTGACTGTGACTGATATTACCATTTTTATATACCAATAACCGAGAACTGTCACGTTGTTTTGTAGGTTCAAATGCAATGCTTTCCAAAGGCAATACATAGCTGAATTCTTGAACGTTGATGGACGGTATGGGAGATTGATTTTTCATTCTTCACAGGTAATCCACAGGTTATTCACATGGTTTTTGGTTGTACGCACACAAATTTCAGCATTTTTCGCTGAAAATCAATGCAGTAGCCGGTTTTAGCTGTGGATAAATATAGAATGGGAATTTGAGGTACAAAAGTGGGAATTTGTGTTATTTTGTGTCAATAAATGTTATTTCATTTAAAACATTGTAAATGATAGGGTTCATCGGTGAATATGAGGCTACCATCGACAGCAAAGGTAGGTTTCTTCTCCCGGCAGGCATAAAAAAACAGCTGCCGGAGGGTGAGACTCCTGTTTTTGTGATCAACCGTGGTTTCGAAAAATGCTTATCGATGTATCCTATGGAAAGTTGGAACCCTTTATATGAGAGTATCAGTTCGCTGAATGATTTTGACCCTAAGGTCAGGGAATTCAGACGTTACTTCCTAAATGGGGCTATGCAGATTGAGGTGGATGGTGCCGGGCGTTTATTGCTTCCAAAAAGCTTGATGGAGCATGCCGGATTGGAAAAAGATATTGTGCTCGTATCTGCGGTTAACAAAATGGAAATATGGGATAAAAATAAGTATCAGCAGTTCTTTGAAAACTTTTCACCCGAATCCTTCAGCAATCTTGCTGCTGAAGTGATGACAAAGAAGGAGCAACACTGATAAAACCAAAAGGATGCCAAACGAGCAAAAGAGGGATAGGATTGGTGCTGAAGGGAATCGGACCTATCATGTTCCGGTGATGCTCAAAGAGGCGGTCGACGCCATGTCGATTAATCCTTCAGGAGTTTATGTGGATTGTACTTTTGGTGGTGGTGGACATTCCAGGGAAATATTATCAAGGCTAAATGAAAATGGAAGGCTTTATGCTTTTGATCAGGATCCTGATGCAAAAGCCAACCTGACTGCTGATACACGCTTGATTTTTATCCCTCATAATTTTCGTCACCTCGCTCGTTTTCTTCGTCTTCACCAGGTTCAGCATGTAGATGGAATCTTAGCAGATCTTGGCGTGAGTAGTCACCAGTTCGATGAACCTGCTCGTGGTTTTTCCATTCGTTTTGATGCTCCTTTGGATATGCGAATGGACAATACATCCGGCATAACAGCTGCAGAGCTGATCAAACAATCCTCTGCAGAGGAGTTGCAGTTGATGTTCCAGGAGTTTGGTGAGGTAACCAACGCAAAGACTTTAGCCAATCTTTTGGTTGAGCATGTTCGACTACAAAGCATACAAACGGTCAATGATTTGAAGACTGCAATTGCTCCAATTGTAAAGGGCAATCCCAATAAGTACTTCGCGCAGGTCTTTCAGGCACTTCGAATGAAGGTAAATGATGAGGTAGGCGCATTATCAGATTTGGTGGAGCAAGCGGCCAGCATACTGAAGCCTGAAGGTCGCTTGGCAGTTATCACATTTCACAGCATTGAGGACAGGATAGTGAAGAATTTTTTCAAAATGGGAGCAGTGCAAGAGCAGGAAGTCGATCCTGTTTATGGGACAAGACAGGAATCTCCTTTTGTGTTGATGAATAAAAAACCAATTGAACCATCTGCAGAAGAGGTGAAAAGTAATCCAAGATCACGAAGCGCAAGATTGCGTGTAGGAATAAAGAAATAGAGCAAGAGCATTGTTATGCAAGAAAAAAAAGCTGATAGCAAATGGTTGTTCATTAACCAGGGGTGGTTGGTGAAAAACGTTCCGTTTTTTCTCTATTTATCCGTTTTGGCAGTGGTTTACATCTATAATGTGCACCATGCTGAAAAAGCAATAAAAGACATCAACAAGACAACAAGAGACTTGAAAAACCAGCAATATGAATTCAAAATGGTCAGGAGCGAATGGATGTTCATGACCAAACAATCCGAAGTAGTAAAAGCGGTTGAGGCCTCTGGGATCAGAGAGATCCTGGAGCCTCCAATCGCGATTCAAGATTCAAGTGTAAACGAAGAAAGAAAAACCAGATAAGTATAAAGTGGAAACGAAGAAGGACATACTGTGGCGTAGTTATCTCATCTATATGGGGATGTTGATTTTTGGCGTATTGGTGTTCGCTAAAGCTTTCTACATCCAACGCGTAGAAGGAAGTTATTGGAAATCGCTCAGTGATAGCCTTCACTTGGAGTACCGAGAGATGGATGCTGAGCGTGGCACCATTTATAGTGAAGATGGAAGAATGCTGAGCAGTTCTATTCCATTTTTTGATATCTATATTGATTTTGGATCTGAAGGAATTCAGGAAAAAAACGGAAAACGACTAAAAGAGCATATCGACAGCGTTTCGATTTATCTCTCATCAATCTTGGGCGAAGGCACACCTGAGCAATATAAAAAAGAATTGCTTGATGTATTTGAGCGTCAGAACAGATACTATCTCTTGCATAAAAATATAGGGTTCAAGCAGTATCAGGAATTGAGAAATATCAGTTTCATCAAAAAGAACAAGAATAAAAATGGTTTCATTTTTGTTGAGAAAGAAAAGCGGTTAACACCATTTGGGTTGTTGGCAAACAGAACAATTGGATTATCACGTGAATATGTAGATGGAAGCGGTAACCTGGTCACCAAGAATGTGGGATTAGAAAAGACCTATGATAGCTTATTGAAAGGTGTAACAGGAAAGCGTTTGGTAAGGAGAGTGGCAGGTGGTGCTTTTGTTCCTGTAGAAGGCTCTGAAATTGAACCACAAAATGGCTCTGATATCATTACTACCATCGATATCAATATTCAGGATGTTGCTGAACAGGCGTTATTAAAAGTGATGCAAGAGAATGAATGTACCAATGGTACTTGTATTGTAATGGAAGTGAAGACTGGTAAAATTAAAGCCATCGCTAATTTAGGTCGACAGCCAGATGGCAGTTATTCCGAAGATTTCAATTATGCAATAACCAGATCAGAGCCTGGGTCAACCTTCAAGTTAATTACTATGTTGGCTGGTCTGGAAGATCAATACATCAACCTCAACTCTATAGTGAATCTTGAAGGGGGAAAATGGGGATTTAGTAACAGAACTGTGTGGGATAGTGAGCGCCATCACCGTACTGATGTTACTTATCAGCAAGCATTTGAATTGAGCTCAAATGTAGGGATGGCGAAGCTGGTAGTCGGTCATTATTATAAGCAACCAGAAAAATTTATTGCACATCTAAAACGCCTGCGTTTAGATCAACCAACAGGGATTGATCTGGTAGGAGAATCACGACCAGCCATTCCTACACCCACAAGTAAAACATGGAGCAATGTTGCTTTACCATGGATGGGTTTTGGTTACAACATTGCCATTAGTCCCTTGCAAACACTTACTATATATAATGCAGTCGCTAATGGTGGTAAAATGATGAAACCTTATTTGGTTAACGCAGTGATGCATGATGGAAAAATGATAAGGGAGTTTAAGCCAAATGTAGTTTTAGATTCTATCTGCAGTAAAACAACTTTAGAACAGCTGAGAACTTGTCTGGAAGGTGTAGTTACATCAGGTACAGCTAAGAGTTTACAAAGTCCCTATTTCAGTTTGGCCGGTAAAACTGGAACTGCTCAAGTAGCAAATGGAAATAAAGGATATACAGAACACATCTATCAGGCTTCATTTGCAGGTTATTTTCCAGCAGATAATCCAAAGTATTCCTGTATTGTAGTCATTAAGAATAAACCATATGCAGCTAAATATTATGGTGGAGTTGTAGCGGGTCCTGTTTTCAAAGAAATCGCCAACAAATTATTTACAGTCGATGCAGAATTGTATGCAAACTATAAGCATACTGTTTTTGCAGATAGTTCAAAAGCATTTTGGGCTGGTTCTTCATCAGATTTCAAAACAATTGCAAAACAAGTGAATGCAAAATTGGTGGATTCGGGTAAGAAAGGCGACTGGAGTACAGTGCAGGCCCAAAGAAAAATTGTAGAAGCTGATGAATGGAAGGTTGAGAATGGTACGATGCCTGATTTGAAAGGTTTTGGATTGAAAGATGCACTTGAGCTTTTAGAAAAACAGCATCTACAGGTGATTGCAACTGGAAAAGGTAAAGTGGTGAGTCAGTCGATTCTCCCAGGTACACCAGTCCAACGTCGTCAAACAGTTTATTTAAATCTGGCTAATCCTATAGAATAAGATGCAGTTGTTGCAAAACATATTATATAAAGTCAAGATCCAGTCTCTCATTGGAAAAACCAATATTGAGGTTAGTGGTATTGCCATCGACTCAAGAAAGATTGTTCAAGGTGGTTGCTTTATTGCCATTCGTGGTATAGCGCAGGATGGACATCAATTTATTCAAACGGCTATCGATAAAGGGGCTAAGGTAATTGTATGTGAAAATCTTCCTGAAAAAATTCAGGATGGTCTTGTTTATGTTCAGACTGATAATGCAGCTGTTGCAGCAGGTATCATGGCGCATGCATTCTATGGTGAACCTTCAAAGAAAATTAAACTTGTAGGTGTTACAGGTACTAACGGAAAAACGACTGTGGCAACCTTGTTGTATAAGTTGTTCATGGCCATGGATGTACAGGCTGGTCTTGTCTCCACAGTAAACAACATGATTGGCGAGGAATGTATCACTTCAACTCATACAACACCTGATGTAATTACTTTAAATGAATTGCTTAAGCGTATGGTGGATAAGGGTTGTACGCATGCATTTATGGAAGTGAGCAGTCATGCCGTTCATCAACATCGAATTGCTTGTCTAGAATTTTCGGGTGGCATATTTACGAATATCACACATGATCATCTTGATTATCACAAAACATTTGATGAATACATCAGGGTGAAAAAACAATTTTTTGATGGGTTGCCTTCTACTGCTTTTTCAATATCCAATATGGATGATAGAAATGGTGCAGTGATGTTGCAAAATACCCATGCTGATAAGTTTTATTATAGTCTCAAATCAATTGCTGATTTCAAAGGTAAGATTGTTGATAATTCGATATCAGGACTCCAGATGATTGTGAATGAGCTGGAAGTTCATTTCAGATTGATTGGAGAATTCAATGCGTACAATTTGCTTGCTGTTTATGCAGCGGCTATATGTTTGGGAGAAGACAAGCAAGATGTACTGCAAAATCTAAGTAACCTCACTGGTGCAGAAGGCAGATTTGATTATGTGGTATCGCCAAATGAAGCCATCATTGGTATTGTGGATTATGCGCATACACCGGATGCTTTGTTGAATGTGCTTTCTACCATCAAGAAATTTCAAAAAGGTGGTGAGCAATTGATTACAGTAGTTGGTTGTGGTGGAGATCGTGATAGGTCAAAAAGAAAATTGATGGGTGCTGCTGCAGCAGAGTTTAGTACCAAGGCCATTTTCACTTCAGATAATCCAAGAACTGAAGAACCTTCATCGATACTGCAGGATATGCATCAGGGGTTGGATGAGGAAATGAAAAGAAAGGTTCTAACAATTGAAGATCGTAGAGAAGCAATCCGAACAGCTATTATGTTGGCAAGGCCAACTGATATTATTCTGGTTGCGGGTAAGGGACATGAAAAATATCAGGAAATCAAAGGAGAGCGATTTCCTTTTGATGATAAAGAGGTGCTTACGGCTGTCATAAAAGAATTAAATAAATAGTATAGCATGTTGTATCATTTTTTTCAATGGTTACAAAATGAACAGATCCGGATGCCGGGTAGTGGACTTTTTCAGTTCATTACGTTCAGGGCTATGCTGGCAGTATTGTTGTCATTGGTGATTACTTTGGTCTATGGTAAGAAGATCATCAACCTGTTGAGAAAATTACAAGTGGGTGAGAGTGTGCGTGAATTGGGGCTTCAAGGGGAAGAGCAGAAGAAAGGAACGCCTACGATGGGTGGTTTTATTATTCTGCTGGGTATCATTATCCCAACTTTATTGTTTGCCAACCTCGATAAAGTGTATATCAAGTTGCTGCTTTTGAGTACTGTTTGGCTTGGTCTTGTTGGATTTGTAGATGATTATCTCAAGTTGCGTGCAAAAAGAATTGCACAGCAGAAAGGAGCTACTTACAAGAAAGGAAATGATGATGGATTGGCTGGATGGTTTAAGGTTTTAGGTCAGGTTGGTCTTGGTGTAATCATCAGTATAACATTATTATTTAATGATAATGTAAAAGTGATGCGGGAGTACAAAGGATCAGTAAAGCCTGCAAATGCAAGTGAGGTTAAATACCAAGGTGGTGTAAGGTATTTTGTTAAGGCAGATGAGCCCATCACAACAATTCCATTTATCAAGGATCATGAATTCAATTATGCCAAATTACTTCCTGCATCACTTAGGGAATATGGATGGATAGTTTACATGCTGGTCATTATTTTCATTGTTACTGCAGTATCCAACGGTGCAAATATTACAGATGGCTTAGATGGCTTGGCTACAGGCGTATCTGCAATCATTGGCGTATGTCTTGCGCTTTTTGCATATGCCAGTGGTAATTTAATCTTAGCAGATTACCTCAATATCATGTACATCCCTAATCTAGGTGAGGTCTCCATTTTTATTGCTGCTATGATTGGAGCATGTATTGGTTTTCTATGGTACAACGCTTATCCAGCACAAGTATTTATGGGAGATACAGGTAGTCTTGCATTAGGAGGCATTATCGCTTCTCTCGCAATCATCATGAGAAAGGAGTTACTGATTCCAATTTTTTGTGCAGTTTTTTTAGTTGAAAATTTAAGTGTGATGATTCAAGTTGGTTATTTCAAGTACACGAAGAAAAAATATGGTGAAGGAAGAAGGGTTTTCCTGATGAGCCCACTTCATCATCATTACCAAAAGAAAGGATATCATGAAAGTAAAATAGCAGTTCGTTTTTGGATTGTTACACTATTGTTTGTGGTATTCGCAGTAATGTCATTGAAGATCAGATAAAGAAAGCAAAGCATAAAGAAACTATGTCGATGAAACGAATGGTCATATTGGGAGGAGGTGAAAGCGGTGTTGGTGCTGCTTTGTTGTGTAAGCAACAGGGGTATGATGTTTTCTTGAGTGATGGCGGTGTGATAAAGACGCATTATCAGCACGAATTGGAAGCCAACCATATTGCATTTGAATCTGGCGGACATACCCTTGATCAAATTCTGTCTGCTGATGAAGTAATGAAGAGTCCAGGTATTCCATCCACATCTTCAGTAGTAAAAGAAATTGTAAGTCGAAATATTCCTGTTATCAGTGAAATGGAGCTGGCCTATCGTCATAAAGGGGAAAGCAGAATCATTGGGATTACGGGTAGTAATGGTAAGACTACAACTACATCATTGATCTACCAGATTTGCAAAACTGGAGGATTTAATTGTGCGCTGGTAGGTAATATAGGCAATTCAATTGCACGTCAGATTACCATTGATCCAAGACCGCTTTACGTAGTTGAAATCAGCAGTTTTCAACTTGATGATATTATTTCTTTCAGGCCCGATGTAGCTGTACTCACCAATATTACTGAAGATCACCTTGATCGTTACGAGTATGATTTCGAAAAATACATAGCGGCAAAATTTAAAATAGTAAAGAATCAAACTGAACAGGATTTCTTCATCTACAATGCTGATGATCCTGTTACCATGAAATACATAGATCAATATCCATTCCATTCTAAACCATTACCGATTAGTATGCAGAGAGAAATGCCAAAAGGCGCTTACATCAAAGACAGTGAGATGCATGTGAAACAGGCGGAGCCATTTAAGATGAGCATTTTTGATTTTGCTCTGAAGGGGAAGCATAACCAATACAATACAATGGCTGCAGCAGTTGCGTCATCTGTTGTAGGTATTCGTAAAGACAAGATCAGAGATGCTGTTGCTTCATTTGAAAGTCTTGAACACAGAATGGAAAAAGTAGCTACTGTTCGTGGAATAGAATTTATCAATGATTCAAAAGCAACCAATGTAAACAGTACATGGTTTGCACTTGAGAGTATGGAAAAACCTGTGACACTCATTTTGGGTGGAGTGGACAAGGGCAATGACTATGAGTTGTTAAAAGATATGGTAGCTGAAAAAGTAAAAGCAATTGTATGTATGGGAGTTGATAATGTTAAAATCCATGCTGCTTTCGCTGATGTGGTTGAAAATATAATTGATACAGCAAGTGCTGCTGAAGCTGTCAAGAAAGCTTATGAGGTATCAGCAAAAGGAGATATAGTGTTGCTGAGTCCAGCTTGTGCAAGTTTTGATTTATTCAAGAATTATGAGGATAGAGGAGAGCAGTTTAAAAAAGCAGTAAAAGAACTTTAATAAAAATGCAAGGAGAGGGAATCGATATCAAAAAGTACACGCTGGGTAATATTACCAGTCGCACCAAAGGTGATAAGGTCATCTGGGCGATTGTTGTTTTACTTACGATGATGAGTCTTTTGGCAGTATACAGCAGCACAGGAACGCTTGCATATAAACTTTCAAGGAGTACAGAGTCGTATTTGTTTAAACAGATTGTATTTATTGCTATTGGTGTGGTCATAATTTATTTTGCACACCTCCTCAATTATACTATGTATTCAAGGATGGCTCTTGTTTTGTTTTTGATTTCCATCCCATTGTTGATCTATACTTTATTTTTTGGTACCAACTTGAACGATGCCAACAGGTGGATCAAATTACCAATCATCAACCTTACTTTTCAAACATCAGATCTGGCTAAGCTGGCATTGTTCATGTATTTGAGCAGGCAATTGAGCAAGCGTCAAGAGACAATTAAATCATTCAAGAAAGGATTTCTACCGGTTATTACACCTGTATTCATTATTTGTGCGTTGATTGCTCCAGCAAACCTTTCTACTGCCTTACTCACTGGTGCAACCAGTCTTATTTTATTGTTTATTGGAAGAGCGAGCATCAAGCATATTGCATTGGTAGTGTTATTGGCAGCTATTCCATTGATGATGCTGATAGGGTTTGCAAAAATGTATTATAACGAAGCTGAGGGCAGAGCAGAGCCAATGCCATCTTATTTAACAAAAGGAAGAGTTGAGACCTGGGTGAAGCGTGTTCAGAACTTCATGTACGCTGATAAGCAAGAGGCTTCATATCAAGTACAACAGGCAAAAATTGCAATAGCAAAAGGTAGCTGGGTTGGATTGGGTCCCGGTAACAGTGAGGCAAGAAACTTTCTGCCGCATCCATATTCTGATTTTATTTATTCAATCATTATTGAGGAGTATGGATTAATCGGTGGTGCAGTAATCTTATTGATCTACTTGTTGTTCCTGTACAGGTGTATACGCATTGTAAAAAAATGTCCATATGCCTTTGGTGCCTTTCTTGCTTTGGCATTGAGCTTTACACTAGTTATTCAGGCGATGACAAATATGGCAGTCAATGTAAGCTTGTTTCCGGTAACAGGGGTAACACTTCCATTGGTGAGTATGGGGGGCAGTTCATTTTTATTTACATGCCTGGCTATTGGTATCATTTTGAGTGTAGCAAGAAATGTAGAAAGTCTTGAAGGAAAAGTAGAAACGCAAACAGAAGAATAGAATGAGTATGAATTTGAATAGAATCATCATTGCAGGCGGAGGTACAGGGGGGCATATCTTCCCTGCTATTGCCGTTGCGAATGCACTGCAAAAGATGATTCCTTCAATTGATATTCTATTTATAGGAGCCAAAGGGAAAATGGAAATGGAAAAAGTACCACAAGCGGGATATCGCATTGAGGGTATTGATATTGCTGGCTTTAACCGATCACATTTGTTGCAAAATTGGAAACTTCCGTTCCAGCTGTTAAGCAGCTTTTTGCAAGTCCGTTCTATTTTCAAAAAGTTCAGTCCCGATGCAGTTTTTGGAGTTGGGGGCTATTCAAGTTTTCCTGTATTGCGTTTTGCACAGCAACAGCGTATTCCAACTTTCCTCCATGAAGCGAATTCTTTTGCGGGGAAATCCAACTTGATGTTGAGTAAAAAAGCTGAGTTGGTGATGGTTGGGACTGAAGGAATGGAGAAATTCTTTGATACCAAGACCTTGGTTTATACAGGTAATCCAGTGAGAAGAGAAATAGCTGAATCAACCGTATTGCGCGAGGAAGCATTTGAATATTTTGGATTGATGTCTGGTAAGCCGACTCTTCTGGTTATGGGAGGAAGTCTGGGTGCACGAAGTATAAATGCCGCTTTAAATTCTGGTGTTCACAAATTAGTTGATGCAGGCATCCAAGTGATTTGGCAAACAGGTAAAGGAAATCTTTCCGCAGTATCTGATTCGGTAAAAAGCAGGAAAGAGGTTTGTGTAACAGAGTTCATTGCAAAGATGAATTATGCATACAAGGCTGCGGATGTTGTTGTGTCTAGGGCGGGTGCTATTGCTCTTGCAGAAATTTGTGTTTGCGGAAAGCCTTCTGTTTTGGTTCCTTTTCCTCTTGCTGCTGAAGATCACCAAACAGTGAATGCACAGTTATTGGTAAAAAAAGGGGCTGCTTTGATGGTCAGTGATAAAGATGCAGAAGTCGATTTGATCGATAAGGTAATTGAATTGATCAAGGATCAAGAAAGATGCAAGGCTTATGGTGAAGCAGCGAAGCTGGTGGGCAGAAAACATGCTGATCAATATATCGCTGAGTTGATCATCAATAAAATGAAAGAGAAAAATGCGTGAATTGATTAACATACAAAATATCACTAAGGCCTATTTTTTGGGAATAGGTGGTATTGGTATGAGTGCTGTTGCACGCTACTTCAATAGCCGAGGTGTTGCAGTTTCAGGATATGATAAAACACCTACTGCGCTAACGCAGCAACTGGAAGAAGAGGGTATTTTTGTTCACTTCAATGATGATGTTGCCTTATTTCCACAAGATGCCGACTTAGTAGTATACACTCCTGCAATTCCTGCTGATAATAACATATTTAATTGGTGTAAAAACAACAGCATTCAATTGTTGAAGCGCAGTGATGTACTAGAGATTATTTCCAGAGATACCTATAATATATGTATTGCAGGTACACATGGAAAGACAACTACCAGTACGATGGTTGCACATGTTTTGAGGGATAGCGGATTTGGGTGCAATGCATTTTTAGGTGGTATTGCAACAAACTACCAAACGAATTTCTGGAGCAATCCTAATCCAGTTGCTGTTATTGAAGCGGACGAATATGATAGAAGTTTTCTTAAGCTTTATCCTAATGTTATTTCTATTTCAGCGATGGATCCAGATCATTTGGATATCTATCATACAGCAATTGAAATGGAAGATGCATTTGTGCAATTCACTTCTAATTTGAAAAAAGACGGGTTGTTGCTTTCAAAAAAAGGAATACAACGTGAAGCTGCATTGAAAGGGGATATTCACTATTCATATCATCTTTCAGATAGCAGCGCAGATATTTATACAACAGCATTGGAAATGAAAGCGGGAGGCTATCAATACGATGTTGTTGGTCCAGGTTGGACTATTGATTCTCTTAATTTGAAGATGGGTGGAATGCACAATGTTGAGAACAGTCTAGTTGCTGTTGCTGTTGCCAAACATCTCGGTATAGCGGATAATTTGATCAGAAAATCGTTGTCAACTTTTCTCGGTGTGAAAAGAAGATTTGAATATATAATTAATAATGATCGCCATGTATTCATTGATGATTATGCGCATCATCCTGAAGAATTGAAGGTATTGATACAGGGAGCAAAAGCGATGTTTCCTGATCGTAAATGCACAGTTGTTTTTCAACCTCATTTGTTTACGCGGACAAGAGATTTAGCAGATGGATTTGCCGAAACGCTGGCTTTGGCAGATGAGGTCATTTTATTGCCTATCTATCCAGCCCGTGAATTACCTGTAGAGGGTATAACCAGTGAATGGCTGGCAGAAAAAATGAAAAAAGATGTGAAGGTGATGTCAAAAGAAGAAATGATCCATAATGTTTCAGTAAATCAGCCTGAGATGTTGATCACTGCTGGTGCAGGAGATATAGATAAACTTGTTGAGCCATTAAAAAATGCTTTGCTGTAATGATGAAGATCAATAAACATATCGTGAAACAAGTTCTTACCATTTTCCTGTGGTTGTGCATAGGGTCTGGTATAACCATGTTGTTGATCAGTGCTGTATCCAAAGAACAAAAAAATATTTGCAAGGAAGTCGTTGTTGAATTTGATGATCAATTGCCTTTCAGGATGTTGGATGAAGATGAAATTGTATATACGCTTTGGCCAGCAGCAAGAAACACCTATCCTGTCGGTAAACCATTAACTGCAATTGATCTTTTTGCTTTGGAGAAACAACTGGAAAAAAATCCATGGGTGAGAAATGCGGATTTGTATGTTGATCAATTAAAACAATTACATCTGCGTGTTGAGCAACGAAAACCAGTTGCTAGGTTATTTACACCAGAAGGAAATTCATTTTATGTTGATGAACAGTATGCCTTGTTGCCAGTCAAACTTGCTGATGTAGTTTCCTTGCCTGTGTTCACTAATTTTTCTCATCAGCCTGCCGGCATGAAAGCAGCAGATAGTTTGTTGCTGAAAAGAATTGTGGGTTTGTCGAATTATATCAGTACAGATTCTTTTTGGATGGCACAAGTAGAGCAGGTAAATATCAATGCTGATTACACTTTTGAAGTGATGACTCAAATGGGGGATCAGGTGGTTTCACTTGGACTAAGAAGTGATTGGCAAAAACTATTTTCTAAACTAAAAATTTTATACAAAAGAATCAGTGAAGAAGGGAATTGGTCAAAGTACGCGCAAATTGATTTGCAATACAAAGATCAGGCGGTGTGCATCAAACGCGGAACGAACTATAAAGTAATTGATAGTACAAAATTGATTGATACTACTTTGACTAAACAAATAACAGCGCAAAAAACCCAGTAAATAAAACGTTATGACACAGGAACAACCCATCATTGTAGGGCTTGACATTGGAACCACCAAAATCGCTGCAATTGCAGGAAGAAAGAATGAATTTGGTAAACTTGAAATTCTAGGCTTTGGGCTCGCCAATAGCAATGGCGTGCAACATGGGATGGTTTTGAATATCGACCAAACCATCAAAGCTATCGAATCTGCTTTGAAGAATTGTTATGCTTCAAATCCAGGACTCGAAATCAACGAGGTTTATGTTGGTATAGCAGGTCATCACATCAAAAGTCTACAAACCCGTGGTGATATTGTGAGACGTTCTACCGATGATGAAATCAAGCAGTTTGAAATTGATCAGCTGATTGCTGATCAATACAAGACCTATATTCCTGCTGGTGATCAGATTATAGATGTTATTCCACAAGAATTCACAGTAGATAATCACCAGAATATTGCAGATCCAATCGGTTACACTGGGGTAAAGATTGGTGCAAATTTTCACATCATTACCGGTGATCGCAATGCGATTCGCAATATCAACCGTAGTGTTGAAAAAGCGGGACTACATGTAAAGGATCTTATGTTGCAGCCACTTGCTTCTTCAGCTGCAGTAATGAGTGAGCAGGATATTGAAGCAGGTATTGCTATCCTTGATATTGGTGGTGGTACAACAGACCTGGCAGTATTTTATGAGGGAATCTTGAAGCATACTGCAGTAATTCCTTTTGGTGGTGAAAATATTACCAATGATATCAAAATGGGATTAGGCGTGTTAAAAACACAGGCGGAACTCATGAAGATACAATACGGTAGTGCTTTATCTGATGCAGCTCAAGCCAACGCTTTTATTAAAATTCCAGGTTTAAGAGGGATGCCTTCAAGAGAAATCAGTGTGAAAAATCTCGCTTCAATTATTCAGGCACGTATGAGTGAGATACTGGCTTTTGTAACCTTTCATTTGAAGCAAGTTGGATTGGATAATAAAATGCTGAATGGTGGTATTGTACTCACAGGAGGTGGTTCCCAGCTGAAGCATCTTATTCAGCTCACTGAATATGCAACAGGACTGAATGCACGTATAGGTTATCCAAATGAACATTTAGCAGCTAATCATATTGCTGAATTAGAAAAGCCGATGTATGCAACTTGTATTGGTCTGATTCTAAAAGGGTATAATGTTTATGAAAACAATCAGAACAAGTTGAATCCGAATGCCAATAAAACTGTTGCAAAAGCAGAAATAGAAGTAGCAGCTGGTGACGAAGAAGTGATAGTTCAAGCAGTTCCTTCAAAAGGCCGAAAAACATTATCTGATTTTATGAATACCATCAAAGATGGTCTAATTGATCTATTCAAAGAAGAAGGCGATAAACAACTCTAAACAACTAACTACTAAACCCATAAACCCATAACAATGTTACAATTCGATCTCCCAAAAGAACAATCATCCATTATCAAGGTCATCGGTGTAGGTGGCGGTGGCAGCAATGCTGTTAATTACATGCATAGTCTAGGTATTGGTGGCGTGGACTTCGTTGTCTGCAACACAGATGCTCAATCACTTGCTACAAGTAGCGTACCAAACAAAGTGCAACTGGGGCCATCACTTACCCAAGGGTTAGGTGCTGGTGCGAATCCTGAAATTGGCAGACAAGCTACAGAAGAGAGCCTTGATGAAATTCGTCGAATTCTTGAAGTGAATACCAAGATGGCTTTTGTAACTGCCGGAATGGGTGGTGGTACCGGTACAGGCGGAGCACCAATTATCTCAAAAATCTGTAAGGACATGGGTATACTTACAGTGGGTATAGTAACTACACCTTTCTCTTATGAAGGAAAGAAAAGAGCACTTCATGCGCAGAACGGTATAAGCCAGTTGAAAGAAAATGTAGATACTTTACTGGTGATCAGCAACGATAAATTAAGACACCAGTTTGGTAACCTCACCATGAGTGCTGCCTTATCTACTGCTGATAATGTATTGGCAACTGCTGCTAAGTGTATCACAGACGTAATCAATACAACTGGTCAGATCAATGTAGACTTTGCGGATGTGTGTACTGTAATGAGAAATGGAGGTGTTGCAATCCTGGGTAGTGCTCGTGCAAAAGGTGAAAGCAGAGCTCAACTTGCAATTGAACAAGCCTTGAATTCTCCTTTGCTGAATGATAACGACATCAAAGGTGCAAAATGGATTCTGATTAATATTAATTCTCGTTCTGGTGAAACAGAATTTACCATGGATGAAGTAGAGACTATTCAAGAGTATTTGCTCACCCAGGCTGGTCCTGATGCAGATGTAATACTTGGACTTGGTTATGATGAATCATTGGGAGATGAAATCAGTATTACGATTATCGCGACTGGCTTCGAACAAAAATCTCCTTTTGGTGAACAGCCTAAAGCAGAAGTAAAGCAAGAGGCTAAAGAAGAGAAAATTATGTTTACACTTGATGTTGCACCAAAGCAACAGCCTGAACCGATAAATATAATGCCTGCTGCACCTGTTGTAGAAGAAGTTCTTCAGCAAGTTGAATTACCTGTTCAGGAAACAGAGATTGAAATTGAACCTGTAGTTCTTGAATTGTCTCCAGTGACTGCACAAGAAGAAATAACCTTGCTTGTTCCCGAAGAAGAAATGGTAATCCAGGAGTTGGTTGAAGAGCCAATTGCTGAAACAATAACAGTTCCTGTAATGGAGGAAGAAGCTCCTTTGGTTTTTGAATTGGATATTGAAACTTTCAGTACTCCTGTTCAGCTCAATCTTGTAGAAACAGTTACAGAGCCTGTTGTCGAAAATGAAATTGTAGCGCCTGTTAAGATGGAGGAGCCTCAGATGAATAATGCATCACCAAATGGGTTTTTAGTAAAACCTGCTCAAATCTATGCAAGTGAACCTGCACCTGTTCAACAAGTGCAAGAACAAAAACCTGAAATCAGATTAGAAGAACCTGTTCAAAAAAGTCATCCTGCAGTTCAGCCTTTAATTGAATTGCCCAAAGCTGAACAAGAAACAGAAGAGCTCATTGAATTGGTTTTTCATGAGCAAGTTGAGGCTGAAGTCCCTGTTCAACAAGTGACTGAATCTTTTGTTCCAGAAATTGAAGAGCCAGCTCCAATTGATGAAGCTGAAGCACAAAGAAACAGGGCTGCAGAGCGCTTGTATAAATTGAGAAATCTTTCTTTCAATTTTAATGCGCAGGATCCTAATAATGAGTACGAAAGTATACCTGCTTACGTAAGGCATAATCTTCAGGTTCACAATACCACATTAGCCTCTGTTGAGAAGTTTTACAGCAGTTATTCAGTAGGTAAAGATGAAAACAATGTAACACAGATCAGTACTATAAATACTTTTCTAGAAGGCAAGAAGCCCGATTGATGAAAAACCAAAACTAGCTTGCCCGCCCCGGTTTTAACCGGGGCGTTTTTTTTATACATTTTGTTGAGCTGAGAACCATTAATTTTGTAAAAAAATCCACTATGCCAACGGTAATGATCACAGGCGGAACAGGTATGATTGGCACTGCTCTCAGCAGGCATCTTTTACAACAGGGTTATGATGTAATTATTTTGTCTCGTAATCCAATTGAGACTGCATCAGTTTATAAAACAACCTATCAGCAAAACAGTTTTCGTCCGAGTGGTAAAATCTATTATGCCAAATGGGATACAGAAAAAATGGTCATCGACCATGAAGCTTTGAAGCAGGCTGATTATATTGTCCATTTGGCAGGGGAGGGCGTAGCAAAAAAAAGATGGACCAAAAAAAGGAAAGAAGAAATCAGGGTGAGCAGGACCAAATCCAGCGAACTTTTATTTCAATGTCTTACCAATCAACCCAATAAAGTTAAGGCGGTTGTTAGTGCATCTGCTATTGGATGGTATGGTCCTGATAACGGAAAAGTCTTTACTGAAAACGACCCAGCTGCAGATGATTTCCTTGGTCAAACCTGTAAGGCATGGGAGGAAAGCATAGATAAAGTAGAGGCACTTGGAAAGAGATTGGTAAAACTTCGTTTAGGAATTGCATTAAGCAATGAGGGTGGTGCTTTGGTGGAATTTAAAAGGCCGGCAAGATTGGGTGTTGCTGCAATATTAGGTTCAGGTAGCCAAATGGTAAGTTGGGTGCATATCGATGATCTTTGTCGTGCTTTTATTCATGCCATAGAAACACCTGAGATGAGCGGAGTATTCAACTTAACAGCCCCTAATCCATGTTCGAACAGAGAAATGACATTGGGTATTGCAAAAGCAATGAACGGAGCTTTGTTTTTACCAGTTCATGTTCCATCTTTTGCACTAAAGCTAATTATGGGTGAAATGAGTATCGAAGTATTAAAGAGCACAACAGTTGATAGCAGCAAACTACAACACTCAGGTTTCAATTTCATTTACTCCCATGTCGATAGTGCACTGAAGCATCTAATTGGATAATCAGCAATTCGATAGCGTAGTGAGTTCTTCTTCAACTTCAAGTTTATATGTTGTGCCAACAGCAAGTGCAACATTTTCTTTTTCATGGCTTACTGGAAAATCGTAACAAACTGGAAATTTGTATTCCTGAATTAAATCATGGATTAATTGATGAACGTCTTTGCCAAAAGGTCTTTCTGTGTCTTTGTTTTGGGTAAAACCTCCAACGATCAATCCCTTTAATTTTTTTAACTTTCCAGATCTTTTCAATTGTAACAACATTCTTTCAATATTGTACAATTGTTCACCAATATCTTCAATAAATAAAATCTTGCCATCTGTATTCAGCTCAGCATTTGTTCCAACAGCATGCGCAAGTAAGCTGAGGTTTCCGCCAACCACAGAGGCTTTAGTTTTTCCTCTACGGTTCAATTGATTTGCTGAGCATGTATATTGTGTGGGTTTACCCTCAAGTGTATCTTTTAATGATAATGTATAACGGTTGATTCCATTGTCTTCGTTGAAGGCATTGGCCATTGGACCATGTATGGTGGCTATTCCCAATTGCTCTTGAACATAATTGTGCAGAATAGTAATATCACTGAAACCAATGATCCACTTGGGATTTTTCTTGAATTTTTTCCAGTCGATTTTGTCGAGCAAATGGGTAGTGCCATAACCACCTCTTCCACACAAAATGGCCTTTATTTGCGGGTCGTCTAATTGGGCTTGCAAATCATTTAATCTTTCTTCTGGAGTACCTGAAAAATAGTTTTTTGACTTCCCTCCTAATGTTTTGCCTTTGGTTACGGTATATCCCCATTGTTTGAATACTGCAATACAAGCTTCTGCTTTTTGCTTGGGCATATAGCCAGCGGGACAAACAATAGCAATTTTATCACCTGGCTTTAAAAAAGGAGGAATCTTCATCTGGTAAAAATAGTATTTGGTATTCAAATTGTGCCGGGTCCATTCGCTACATTTTGGCTATTTTTGCAAATACGAAATCAGAACATGAAGCCTACTCCAAAAAGATACTTGATTACTTCTGCCTTGCCTTATGCCAATGGATTGAAACATATTGGTCATCTGGCAGGCGCTTATATCCCTGCAGATATTTATGTGCGTTATTTGAGGTCCCAAAAAAGAGATGTTGTATTTGTCTGCGGAAGCGATGAACATGGAACTGCCATCCCTATTCAAGCAATGAAAGAAGGGACAACTGCTCAGGCGATAATCGACAAGTATCATCAGGCGATGAAGGAAGATTTTGCTGATCTGAACATCAGCTTTGATGTATACCATCGAACATCTGATCCCCTTCATCACGAAACTTCCAGTGAGTTTTTCAGCTATCTACATGAAAGGGGAGAGTTGGAGACCAAAGAAACTGAACAATATTTTGACGAATCATCTCAAACTTTTTTGGCTGATCGTTTTATCAAAGGCACATGCCCACATTGCAAAAGCGATAGGGCATTTGGAGATCAATGTGAATCATGCGGAACAGCACTGAGCCCAGATGAATTGATTAATCCTGTTAGTACCATTAGTGGTCACGCTCCAATAAAAAAGAAAACTACACATTGGTACCTTCCGCTTGCAAAACATGAAGATTTTCTAAAAAAGTGGATTATTGAAAAACATGGTCAGGATTGGAGACCTTCTGTTGTAGGGCAATGCAAGAGTTGGATTGATGGTGGCTTACAATCAAGAGCGGTTACAAGAGATCTTGACTGGGGTGTTAAAGTTCCTCTTAAAGATGCTGCTGGTAAAGTGCTCTATGTTTGGTTTGATGCACCTATCGGTTATATATCGGCTACCAAACAATGGGCCTTGGATAACAATAAAGACTGGAAGCCTTATTGGTATGACCAAGATACTCAATTGGTTCATTTTATTGGAAAAGATAATATCGTTTTTCATTGTATCATTTTCCCTGTCATGCTTAAACTGCATGGAAATATTTTGCCATCCAATGTTCCTGCGAATGAATTTCTGAACCTGGAAGGAGATAAAATGAGTACCAGCAGAAATTGGAAGCTGGAAATGAGAGATTATATAGTGGATTTTGTAAAAAAGGAAAACGGCGGAGAGCAATGTGTAGATATGCTTCGTTATTATCTTACCCAAATTGCACCAGAAAGCAAAGACAGTGAGTTTACCTGGAAAGGTTTTCAGGATGCAGTGAACAGTGAACTGGTTTCCATATTTGGAAATTATGTGAACAGGACCTTCGTGTTGATGCATAAGTTGTGTAAGGGTAAAGTGCCGGCCTTTCATACTGCATCGGCAGATGAGAAAGATCTACAAATTCAACAGGATATTCAACAGGCTAAAGTCATTGTTGAACAAGCGCTTGAAGGATACAAATTCCGCGAAGCCTTGTTTGCAGTCATTGACCTTGCGAGAAAGGGAAATCGATACATGCAGGATAAAGAACCCTGGATTGTTGCTAAGCAATTAGCAGAGCATCCGGAAAAACAAGAATTGATTGATAATTGTATGTTCAATTGTTTACAATTGACAGCGAATCTTGCTATCCTAATCAATCCGTTTTTACCTTCAACCGCCAAGAAAATGTGTCAAATGATGAAGGTGGTAGATAAGATGTTGGACTGGGAAAATGCAGGAAGTTTGAAATTGTTAAGTGTAGGCTATTCTTTGAGAGAACCTCAATTGTTGTTCAGGAAAATTGAAGATGAAGAAATAAGTATTCAATTGGAAAAACTCAAAGCTGGATTGACTGTTACTCCATCAAATGAAAATGCGGAAAAGCAAGAAAAAATTGCTGAGCCACTTAAAGCTGAAATTCAGTTTGATGATTTTGCAAAAATTGACTTAAGGACTGGAGTGATATTGTCAGCTCAAAAAGTGCCGAAAGCGGACAAGCTACTTCAGTTGGAAGTGGATCTTGGTTTCGAAAAAAGAACAATACTATCGGGTATTGCCATGCATTTCCAACCCGAGGAAATTATCGGGAAACAAGTTGTTGTTGTAGCTAATTTAGCGCCCAGAAAAATGAGGGGGATTGATAGCAATGGAATGATACTTATGGCTGAAGATGAACAAGGAAAATTACATTTTGTTCAACCGGAAAATAGAATTTCAGGAGGTAATAAGGTTTCATGATTTTTTTGATGAAGCTTATGTAACTTACGCCTGATAAAGTTGCATGCTTATGAAACCTCATATAAAAAAAGTTGCTGTATTAGGAAGTGGAGTAATGGGATCCCGAATTGCCTGTCACTTCGCAGGAATTGGAATACCCGTTTTGTTGATGGATATCGTGTCTCCAGATGCTTCTCCAGAAGCAAAAAAAGCCGAGAAGAATAAGTTGGTGAATACCGCATTACAAAATGCGATTAAATCTAACCCATCTCCAGTTTACACAAAAGATGTTGTAAAAAAAATCACGACTGGAAATTTCGATGATGATTTACCACAGATTGCATCTTGCGATTGGATTGTAGAGGTAGTTGTAGAAAGACTCGATATCAAACAACAGCTTTTTGAAAAAGTAGAAAAGTATAGAAAGCCAGGTACACTCATTACATCAAATACATCTGGTATACCCATCCACATGATGGCAGAGGGCAGATCAGCTGATTTCCAAAAGCACTTTTGCGGAGCACACTTTTTTAATCCGCCAAGATACCTAAGGTTACTTGAAATTATCCCAACTGCACATACTGAGAAATGGGTTGTAGATTTTCTAATGCAGTATGGAGATTTATATTTGGGTAAAACGACTGTGCTTTGCAAGGATACGCCAGGGTTTATCGCAAACCGAATTGGAATTTTTGGCATCATGTCATTATTGGGAACCAAAGAAAAAATGGGCTTCTCGATTGATGAAGTTGATGCGCTAACTGGTCCAATTATTGGTAGACCTAAATCAGCAACGTTTAGGACTGCAGATGTGGTAGGTATTGATACCATGATTCATGTGGCAAAAGGGTTGTATGATAATTGTCCTGATGATGAAGCACGCGATCAATTTAAAATACCAGATTGGTTGAATAAATTGGCAGAGAACAAGTGGCTTGGAGATAAAACGGGACAAGGATTTTTTAAAAAAACCAAGAACGCTGCTGGTGAGAAAGAAATTCTTACACTTGATCTTGCTACCATGGAATATGGTCCAAGAAAAAAACCAAAATTTGCAGCACTAGAGGCAGCAAAACCAATTGATGATTTACATACAAGATTAAAGATGTTGTTCAATTCACCTGATAAAGCAGGTGAATTTTACAGATTGTTTCATTATAATCTCTTCTCCTACATTTCCAACCGCGTTCCTGAAATATCTGATTCATTGCATAGTATTGATAATGCCATGATGACTGGCTTTGGCTGGGAAATTGGAGCTTTCGAATCTTGGGATTTGCTTGGTGTTGAAAAAACAGTAGCTGATATGAAGAAGGCCGGTCACAAAGTGGCAGCCTGGGTTGATGAAATGCTTGCAACTGGATACAAAACCTTCTTTACGATTAAAGATGGTAAAAGATTAGTCTATTCTCCTATTACCAAATCGCTAGTATCTGTTTATGCACCTGGACAAGAAAATGCATTCATTGTGATGAAGCATTTTGAGGGACAAACGCTATGGAAAAATAGTGCTTGCAGAACTTATCATTTGGGTGATGATGTGCTAGGGTTAGAGTGGTATACTAAAATGGGAAGTATTGGTGGTGAGGTGTTGGAGGGGATACAAAAAAGTATATCTCTTGCTGAAGACAAATACAAAGGACTTGTTATCGCAAATGAAGGAAATAATTTTTCTGCTGGTGCCAATGTGGGTATGATTTTCATGCTGGCTATCGAACAGGAATACGATGAAATGGATATGGCGATCAGAATGTTCCAGAATACCATGATGCGTGCAAGATATTCAAGCATTCCAGTTGTTGTCGCCCCACACTCACTCTCTTTAGGAGGTGCATGTGAATTGAGTTTGCACTCTGATAAAATATGTGCTGCAGCAGAAACTTATATTGGATTAGTTGAATTGGGAATTGGTGTAATTCCAGGTGGTGGCGGTACCAAAGAATTTGTTTTGCGTGCCGCTGATGAAATGCATGAAGATGAACCAGAAACAATTACACTAAAGAATAGGTTTATCAATATCGCGACAGCTAAAGTGGCGACTTCTGCGGCAGAAGGTTTCCAAATCGGTGTTTTGAGAAAAGGGCTTGATGAAATCATCATGAACCAGAGCAGAAGAATCAGTGAGGCTAAACGTTCTGTAATTGAAATATACGACAGTGGATATGTAATGCCACAACAACGTTCTGATATTAAAGTTTTGGGAAGAACAGGTTTAGGTGCCTTATTAGCAGGTATTCACGTAATGAAAGAGGGGGGATATGCAACTGAACATGATGCATTTGTAGCAAAAAAACTTGCTTATGTAATGTGTGGTGGAGATTTAAGTGAACCAACTTTAGTTTCTGAACAGTATTTACTCGACCTTGAAAGAGAAGCGTTCTTAAGTTTGTGTGGGGAGAAGAAAACCTTAGAAAGAATTCAGTCGGTTTTAAAGAGCGGAAGACCTATCAGAAATTAATTTTTAGCGTTTTATTGGCAGTTGATTTTATGAATGGTAAATCAAATACTCAATTTACATTTACCTTGTAAAAAATTCTACCATGTCTGTTTTACAGATACATAATTTATCAAAGTCTTATGGTAAGATTAAGGCATTGAATGATGTTTCATTCAATATCCCCAAAGGTTCCGTATTTGGGCTCTTGGGTCCCAATGGAAGCGGTAAGACAACTTTACTCAGTATTGTTTTAGATATTCTTGGGGCAGATGCTGGAAGCTATTCCTGGTTTGGCGAGCCCTCAACTTTTGTTCACCGCAAAAGAATTGGATCCTTATTGGAGACACCTAATTTTTACCATTATCTCTCTGCAGTTCAAAATCTGAAAGTCACCCAATCAATTAGTCAGCGTGGTAATGAAGCAGCAATTGATGATGTATTGAAAAAAGTGAATTTGTTCGAAAGAAGAAATTCCAAGTTCAGTACATATAGTTTAGGAATGAAACAAAGACTGGCTATTGCTGCAAGTTTGTTAGGTGAGCCTGAAGTTTTGTTACTTGACGAACCTACAAATGGCTTAGATCCAGTAGGTATTGCAGAGATTCGAGAGTTGATAAAATCGTTGGCTGCTGCCGGACATACAGTTATCATGGCCAGTCATTTGTTAGACGAGGTTGAGAAAATTTGTGATCATGTTGCCATTTTGAAATTTGGGAAGTTAATTGCATCTGGCACAGTTGCTTCAGTATTGGCAGATGAAGATTGTTATTTGCTAAATGCTGGTAATCAGAAGAGTTTAATTGAATTGCTAAATTCATTGCCCGGTGTTAGCCGACTAGCTGTTACAACGGAAGGAGTTGAATGTTACATCAAAGATGAAAGCTTAAATGCTGAAGTCATCAACAATTATTGTTTTCAGCATCAAATTGTATTGAATCAATTGACCGCCAAAAAGAAAAGGCTGGAAGAAAAATTCTTTGAACTTACCAGTCAATCATAATTATATAAAATGGCTAAATTTCAAAATATCATTAGAACCGAGTGGTTAAAGCTTAAAAATTATCTGGCATTTTGGTTATTATTATTGGCTACAGCTATTTCATATCCAGGAATTAATGCAATCGTTTATTTTGGTTATGATGAAAGTACAAAACCTAAGAATCAGAGCGGGCAATTGCTGAAGATGCTATTGGGTAATCCTTTTCATTTTCCAGAAGTTTATCATACAACAGCTTACCTCAGCTCTTTCTTTACGTTTATACCAGCCATTGTTGTGATCATGCTCATTACCAATGAGTATCAGTTCAAAACACATCGTCAGAATATTATTGATGGCTGGCAAAAGCAAACATTTATCTGGGGGAAATTTATTAGCGTGTTGCTGATTTCTATTTTAGTTTCATTGTTCTTCTTTGCAGTTGCAACTGGAATTGGTTTTATCGCTACGCCAGATACTTCTGCAGTCTCTTTGTTTACTAAAGGGAAGTACATTGGTCTGTTTTTTCTACAGATTTTTACTCAGTTGTCGTTTGCGTTTTTACTTGGACTGCTGGTGCGTAAGGCATTTATTGCTTACGGGCTCTTTATATTTTATGGCATGATTGTGGAAAACATTGCTGGAGCATTTTTCAAAATAAAAACACAAAAATTTGGCTTTGATTATGGTCAGTTTTTGCCTTTGGAAATTTCAGACAGACTTATTCCAATCCCTGCTTTTATAGGCAGATTGAATGAGGCTGATTATAAGGTTGCATTAGCTGCAGTTGATAAACACATTATTTATTCTTTGGTATTTTTATTGCTTACATGGATACTGTCATTTTACATATTTAAAAAAAGAGATCTCTAATGAAACTGTTGATTAGTGGCTTTATGTGTTTATTTATAATATTCAATGCTTCGGTAAATGGACAGCATGCTTCTTCAATAAAGACAGCTGCTCTTGATATGGGTAATGCATTGGCGCAGAAGAACAGTAGCAAATTTATTGGCTATATGCATCCTGTGATGCTTGAACTGGCTGGAGGTGAGGAGCAATTGCGGATGATTTCAGATTCGGCTTTAAAAGTATTTGAGCAATTTGGAGGACGCGTTTCTAAAATAAGTTTTGGAAATCCTAGCGAAGTAGTAAATCATAAGAAGATGCTTCAGTCGGTTATACCGCAAACACTTACATTGACTTCGTTTATTGGGGATGTTGAGTTATCAACCAGCTTGATTGCTATTTCAGAGGATGGGGGTAAAAATTGGAAATTTATTGATACTAACTTGTTCAGTCTCAAAGAAATCAAATCAGCAATGCCTGAAATCAGTCCCGCTTTGGTTATACCCAAATCTGCACCACCTAAGATTACAATGAAGCAGTAATTTTCTTATCTTGTAGGATCTCAAAAATCAATAACATGACAAGGATCCTATTCGTTTTTTTGTCGCTTTGCACATTTACAATTGCACAGGCACAAAAGAAAAAAGTTGCAGATGCTAAACCTGCAGTAGCTTCAAGTAGTTACGATGCTTCATTATTCAAGAATGTCAATTATCGCCTCCTAGGTCCATTTCGAGGAGGTAGAAGTGGAGCAGTTACTGGTAGTTACAAATCAAAGAATACTTTTTATTTCGGAGCAACTGGTGGTGGTGTTTGGAAAACTACAGATGCAGGTAACAACTGGAAAAATATTTCTGATAAATATTTTGGAAGTTCTATAGGAGCTGTCGAGGTTGCACCTTCTAATGACAATGTCATTTATGTTGGAGAAGGTGAAAATACCATGCGTGGAAATGTTTCTGAAGGTTTGGGCGGCATGTGGAAATCAGAAGATGCTGGTAAAACATGGAAAAATATTGGATTAAAAGATGGTAGACATATTACCAATATTGTGATACATCCAGATGATGCGAACACATTGTGGGTAGGTGTAATGGGGCATTTATTTGGTCCAAATAAAGAAAGAGGAATTTATAAGTCGACCGACGGTGGTAAAACCTGGAAGAATGTTTTATTTATAAACGAGCAAACAGGTTGTAGCGACTTAGTCATGGAGCCAGGTAATCCATCTGTTTTGTACGCTGGTACATGGAGATTAATCAGGACTCCATATAGTTTAGAAAGTGGTGGTGATGGAAGTGGATTATGGAAAAGTACAGATGGCGGTGAAACTTGGAGCAATATTAGTGCTACAAAAGGTTTGCCTAAAGGAACCTGGGGTATTGTGGGTGTAGCTGTTGCGCCATCCAACACAGAAAAAGTATATGCCATCATTGAAAACGAAAAAGGTGGTTTGTACATGAGTGCAGATGGAGGTCAGAGCTGGACTTTGCAAAGCAGTGATAACAATATTCGCCAACGTGCATGGTATTATACCAAAGTTTTTGTTGATCCTAAAAATGAAAACCTCGTTTATTGTCCGAATGTAAATTTCATGAAGAGTCGTGATGGTGGAAAAACTTTCCAATCAGTTAGAACTCCTCATGGTGATCATCACGATCTGTGGATAGATCCAACTGATGGCAAGCGCATGGTTGTTGCTGATGATGGAGGTGCTCAGGTTAGCTTTGATGAAGCAAATACATGGAGTACTTATATGAATCAGCCTACTTCTCAATTGTACAGAGTAAGTACGGATAATTCATTCCCTTATCGTGTTTTGGCAGCTCAACAAGACAACTCAACGTTGAGGATAAAATCTGCAACATATGGTTCATACATTACCGAACAGGATTGGGATGTAACAGCAGGTTCTGAGAGTGGTTATGTAGTAGCAGATCCTACCAATCCTGATATTGTTTATGGCGGTAACTATGGCGGATATTTATCAAGGCTCGATCACCGTACAGGTGAAAACCGTGCAATTTCAGTATGGCCAGATAACCCAATGGGTGGTGGGGCAGACGTATTGAAATACAGGTTCCAATGGAATTTCCCTATTTTCTTTTCACCTCATAATCCAAAACGTTTGTATGCCGCTGGTAATGCATTGTTCGTGACTGAAAACGAGGGTGCAAGCTGGAAACAGATTTCACCAGATCTTACAACTAATGATAAATCAAAACAGTTGTCAAGTGGTGGACCAATTACTAAAGACAATACTTCAGTAGAATACTATTGCACAATTTTTACTGCAACAGAAAGCAGTCTTGAAAAGGATTTACTTTGGGCAGGTAGCGATGATGGTTTAATGCACATCAGTAGAGATGGTGGAGCAAACTGGACAAACGTAACTCCTAAAGATGCTCCTAAATGGATGATGTGGAATGCAATTGATGCAGATCCATTCAAAAAAGGTGCTGCCTATATTACAGGAACAAGATACAAGGTGAATGATTTTACTCCCTATATCTACAAGACAGAAGATTATGGACAAACCTGGAAGCTCATCACCAATGGAATTGATGCAATGCACTTTACCAGAGTTGCAAGGGCAGACCACAAAAGACCGGGTCTCTTGTATGCGGGTACTGAATATGGCATGTATATCAGCTACAATGATGGGGCTTCTTGGCAATCTTTTCAATTGAATCTGCCAGTAGTGCCTATTACAGATCTTACAATTAAAAACAATGACCTTGTTGTTGCAACTCAAGGTCGTGCGCTTTGGATCATAGATGATTTGTCATTGGTTCAACAAATGGATCCTGCTGTTAAGAATAAATCTTTACACGCATTTGCAACAAATCCAGCTTACCGTATTCCTCCTATAGTGAGCCGTTGGGGGATGATGGCAGGAACACCTGCAAATGCTGCAGCAAATCCTCATAAAGGAGCTGTCATCAATTTTTATGCTGCAAATGTTACTGATTCCAGTACAGGTTCAGTTGCTGTATATGATAAGAATAAAAAATTGATCAGCAGAACAACTACAGAGGATAAAGCAAAAGCTATCAAATTGTCAAAGGGCAATAATCAGTTTGTATGGGATATGCAATACCCAGGTGCAGAAAAAATTGATGATTTGATTTTATGGAATGGAGTTCCAGGAAGTATTACTGCAATACCTGGTAATTATACAGCAGTAGTTCGTGTGGATAAAGACTCTGTAGAAGTGCCGTTTAGCTTATTGGCAGATCCTAACTACGTATGTTCACAAGCTGATTATGAAGCGCAATTGGATTTCTTGTTGCAGATTCAAGGAAAATTCAATGCGACCATGGAAGCAATCAAAGACATTCGTAGTGCAAGATCACAAATGAAAGATTTTGTTAGTAAGCAAGGAAAAGATTGTCCAAAAGAAGTTAAACAACTTGCTGATAGCTTAAGCAAAGAACTTACAGCCATTGAAGAAAAATTACACCAGACCAAAGCAAAGAGTGGTCAGGATGTTTTAAACTATCCAATTCGTCTTGATGATAAATTGGGAGGTGTTTACGATATGGTGAGCAGTGGAAATATGGCGCCTAGCAAACAAGCGAAGGATGTATTTGCTGAATTAGCTACTCAAGTAGATGCTGAAATGACAAAATTAAAAGTAGTGTTAGAGAGTGGACTAAAAGCGTTCAATAAAATGGTAAGAGAAAAAGAAGTACCAACAGTAGTACTTAAGTAACCAACACTAACTTCAAAATAAAAATCCGGGCCAAGACCCGGATTTTTTTATGCCTCAAATGAAGAGGTAAAATATAGCTGAGTTCAATTATTCTTCAGATTTCAAAACTGGCCTAACCCCAGTTGTTCCACCACCACTCAAGGTCATATCATGGGGCTTGTTGTTCTTCCATGCTCCTCTGGTGAAATCTGGAACATCAATAGATTTTGATTTGTTGGCAACTGAAGTACCACTTAGAGGGAACACACAGCTCCATGATGCAGCATCATACACATCCTGATCAAGTGGTAAGCCGTTTCTTAAACAATCTATCAATCTCCAATCCATGATAAAATCCATTCCACCATGACCACCTACATTTTTTGCAATCTCACCAATATGCTTGACAATGGGTGGAGTATACTGCTCTCTCATTTTAGTCAATTCGTCTTGCTTCATCCAGCCATGACCAAAACCAATTCTTTCCGGTCCAGGCCATTTTTGTGCAATACCCTTTGTGCCACTCACCAAATGAATCCTTGAGTAAGGTCTTGGCGTAGACACATCATGCTGAACCATCAATGTTTTTCCAAGGTCGGTTCTAATCAACGTGGTATTCATATTCCCTCTATAAGTTTTACCCTCATATGGTTTAAAGAATTCATCTTTTGATGCCATCTCTCTTGCCATCATTCCAAGGGAAAAATCATTTGTGCTCATGCTTACCAAGTGGTCAAACTTGTCACCTCTGTTGATATTCATGCTCTGGGCAATTGGTCCAAGTCCGTGTGTTGGATAAAGACTCCCGTTATTTTGTATGTTTTCTTTGAGCCTCCACATGTCTGCGTAGGCATTTTTATTGAATAGATAGTCTTTACTCAAATCGTGTATATAGGCACCTTCGGCATGTACAATTTCTCCAAATAAGCCATTTCTGATCATATTTAAAGTAAGTAATTCAAAGAAATCGTAGCAGCAATTCTCAAGCATCATCATGTGTTGCTTGGTTTTCTCAGATGTTTCAACCAGTTCCCAGCATTCGTCAATTGTTTTAGCTGCTGGCACTTCAGAAGCAGCATGTTTGCCATTTTTCATAGCATACACGGAAATGGGTGTATGTAAATGCCATGGGGTTGTAACATATACCAGGTCCACATCTTTTGATTCGCACAATGCTTTCCAACCTTCTTCACCTGAGTAAGCTTTTGCTTTAGCTAATCCTTTTTTTGTGAGGATTTGTTGTGCTTTTTCAACTCTGTCACTATACTTGTCGCATAAAGCTGTAATCTCTACACCTTCAATGTAACTGAGTCTATCTACTGCACCAGGACCTCTCATACCTAGTCCAACAACACCGACTCTAACTGTTTTCAACTTTGGTGCAGCATAGCCACACATGTTGAATGTTGCTGGAGTGACAGGTTGAGTGCTTGCTTCTGTTGAATGTGGAAGGGTAACAGCCAATGCACCGGAACCCATGGCTACATTTCTGATAAATGATCTTCTGTTGGTTGACATAATCGTTGTTTTCTATGTCAATGAAGATACTGAAAACTAATAATAATTGAATGCTGAAAGTAAATGGGCTTATTAGAGATTGAGCCAATAGTTCATTTTAAAAACAAGCGCTCTGTTTTTGTTTTTCATGAAGGGATCCGTGAAATAATTATCGCTATACACAAGGAAGATGTCACTCATGGGTTTGTAACGCCATTGTAACCTGCTGTTGATATTGAAATTATTTCTTTGGTTATTGTATTGCAGGAAAGTGGTCCAAAATAAATTATTGGTAAAATTGATTTCAATTCTAGGAGCGATAAGAAAGAGGTTGTTTTTACCATATTCACCTGGAAAATTCAATTTGGCTTGTTGCAAACTCATGGTAAAATTAGCCCAGGGTTGTATGCGAAAATTTGCACTTAGCTCATACCTGAAAATATTTCCATTGAAAAATTGACCGGCTTCAAAATCAGTTTTGAAGAATAATTTTTTTCTGCTATCGGTGTTGTAGGTTAATCCATATGAGTTTGCTCCATAATGACCAGGCGGAATGGGTTTGCCATTTGTAAAAGTAGTGTTGTACAAAAGATCATTTACATTTTTATGGACGTGCACAACAAGGTTTGAAGTATTCTTCATGAAGAACCGAAATTCTAGGTCGTGGTTCCTTTCATTCTGACTTCCATCAAGGTTCAAGATGACAAAATTTTCAAGACTGATCATGAATTGATTAAATGGTCCCTTCTTTGGGAAGAAGGTGTAGCTGGATTGATTATACAATAGAAAAAACCCTCGTCTGTATACTGTATCAAGCAATGCATCATAATTGTCAACACGGTTGACAAAACCCATATCCGCGTAATATTTGTCCGTTATTTTTCCTGCATCGACTATCACATTCAATGTCTTGCTTGCATAACCTCCACCAATATTTCCATAGTACTCTGGAGTATTGATGTTGGGTTTAAAGGATCTGTGAAATCCAGTCCATGCATTCCATTTTCCTGCCTTGTCAATGAAATTATATTCCATCCCGGCATTTCTACCATAATTATCACTAGGATCTTTAAGAGTGGAATTTTTATCTGCAACGCTTTGTCTATTTAAAAAATAGCCTTTCACACTAGATCTTGCTTGTACTTGTTGGTTGAACGAAACGGCAGTGTAGTTTTGTGCATCAAAATCATCGGTTGATTTGGTTTGCATATTCATGAAGCCAACTCTGGTCTTCTTTGTCAGGTTTCCACTTACTCTTGCTCCAGCTAAGATGGGAATTGGATTTGCGTTTTTATCCAATCCAATTGTTCTGGAATAAAAGGGGCGAATAGGAGGGATGCCATAACTAGAAAACAGATCGCTGTTTTCTAAAAAGAATGTTCTTCTTTCTGGGAAAAAGATATCAAATCTGGTGAGGTTGGTTACCTGTCTATCGACTTCCACTTGTGAGAAATCAGGGTTGACGGTGAGGTCTAAATTTAACGATGGGGTGAGCGACAGCTTTGCATCAAATCCTCCATTGAATTTTGATTTGCTTGGGTCACCTGATTCTTGGTTAGAATTTATTGAACTGGTTATATAAGGTATGATGGATGCATTTGTCCCTGGTGAAACAGGAGGTTTGTCCCATAGAATTGCTCCTGAATAACCAAAGTCATAAAAATCAAAATTCAATGGCATATCCGTCCACGACGAATATTCATTTGTTTTCAAATCGGATCGCAAAATATTCAAACCCCATGTATCATGTCCTTCTTTGAATCTTAATGTGTGAAACGGAATGGCAATTTCTGCAATCCAATAAGTAGGATGTCTGCTGGTTGCAGAATACCATTTATTATCCCAACTAAAACTTAGTTCTTCACTTGGCGCACCAACATTAACAAGCTCTTCAGTTTGTACATTATAGGGAGTAATCGAAAATAAGAATCCATTTGTTCTTTGGTTAACAGGATCAATAGCGATGGATATAGCATCACTTTCATAAATGCCCTGATCTCTTTTGAGTGTTTGTGCAATGTAATAATTGGTATCTATTGCTTTAATACCGAAATAAAGAAAATGATCGTCGTGTGTTATTTTGACAAAGGTATTTCGTGTGGGTCTCCCAATATCATTTGGCCACTTCATGTGAAAATCCTTTGCTTCTTCTGCATTCAACCAACCTTCTTCATCCAGTATTCCATCTATCTTGATAGGGGATTTCGATTTGCTGATTTTTACCTGATACATTTCCTGAAACTTCATGCCATCTTGGGTTCTTCCAACAATTGAAAGGACAAGTAAAAAAAGCGAGAATACCCATTTGTGCATTGAAGGCTGCATTGTGTTCCTATTGGATTAACATACGAAGATACGCCTATTTTAGCATATATTTTTTACTATCTTGTATCTATGTTATATCGTTTTGCCTGGGTAATGATGTGGATCACCTTTAAGATCTTTTTCAGAAGGATTGACCTGGTTGGTCTTGAGAAGCTAAAGTCGGGCAAGCCTGCAATAATCATTGCCAACCATCCTGCTTCATTTCTTGATGCCATGGTTCTGGCTGTTTTCCTGAAACGGTCTATTCATTTTTATGTGAGGGGTGATATTTTTGCTCATCCGCTTGCTTACAAGGTTTTAACCATGTTGCACATGATTCCTATTTTTAGTAGAGAGCATGGTGTAAATAACTTAGCAAACAATAAAAGAACTTTCGATAGAGGACGTAAATTGTTGGAACAAGGAAAACTTTTATTGATTTTTCCTGAAGGGTTTAGCCGACAATCAAAGCAACTGGAGCCTTTCAAGAAAGGGGCCGCACGTGTTGCACTTCAAACAGCATTTGAAGGTGGTAAAGTAAATGATTTGCAAATTCAAACTGTCGCTCTTAACTATTCTTATCATCATTTGGGTGCCAATTTACTTATTCGTTTAGGTGATGCAATAACCCTGGAAGGGTATGAGCAACAGTACCAGGAATTTCCAGCAGTAGCCATAACTCAGCTGAATAAAGAGATGAGTGGACTATTTCAGCAAAACGTGATTCACGTTAGAGATGGTAATAGGACAAATCTAGCAGAAGCAATGATGCGCATGCATTACCATGAATTCGGTATTATAAGCAGTAATCTTTTCGATGATTTTAGAAATATCTGCAATAAAGTGGATCTCTTAACTCATGAAGAATTTTTGCTACTTCAACAGGAAGTTTCGTCTTATGAGAAAGCTTTAGTGGATAATCGAATTTCTGATCAGGCACTTACCGAATTGCAAAACCCTCAGCCAATCCAACAGTTCTGGTTTGTTTATTACTTAGCCCCTTTGGCCATTTTAGGGAAAATATGCTGGTGGATCCCAGGTAAGTTATCAATTTGGATTGCAGATAAAACGGTAACACGTATTGATTTTTATACCAGCGTGCTTTCAGGTATATTGGGTTTTATGGGCTTCTTTTGGTGGACATTAATTATGGTAGTCGCGTATTTTTCTTTTGCTAATCTTGGACTGTATCTAGCATTTCTGTTGCCATTATTTGGTTACATCTATATGCAATGGGAAGAGCGACAAATTAATTGGTTTGCATTCATTAGACTGAAGCGATTAAAGAAAAAACAAACAGTTGTTGTAGAACAATTAATTGCCCAACGCAGCAAGATAGTGGCCTATTGATTTTTTAGAAGATCAGGTCTTTTTTGTTCGGTTCTCTTCAGAGCTTCTTCGTAGCGCCACTCTTCAATTTTTTTGTGATTTCCACTCATCAGGACAGCCGGAACTTTCCAGCCTCTGTATTCTTCTGGCCTTGTATATACAGGAGGAGCAAGCAGGTTATCTTGAAATGAATCAAACAAAGCCGAGGTTTCATCATTCAATACTCCCGGAATAATCCTTCCAATAGCATCAACAACAACCGCAGCAGCAAGTTCTCCACCACTCAATACAAAATCACCAATGGAGATTTCTTTGGTAATGAAATGATCCCTAACACGTTGATCAATTCCTTTATAATGACCACAAATAAATAAAAGCGATTTTTTTAGCGATAGCGCGTTGGCAATGCCCTGATTAAATGTTTCACCATCAGGTGTCATATAAATAATCTCATCAAAATGATGTACCGCATTCAGTTCTTCAATGGCATTGACCAACGGTTCACACATCATTACCATACCTGCGCCACCGCCAAATTGATAGTCGTCTACCATCCCGTGTTCATTTACTGCCCATTTCCTTAAATGGTGAACAGTAACTTGGAGCAGTCCCTTATCTGCAGCTCTTTTCATGATAGAGTGACTAAACGGACTCTCCAGTAATTCTGGTACAATACTTAATATGTGAATATTCATGATCATTCAGTTCCTTCCATAAAATCATCAATGTCTCTTCTCTCTTTTTTGGTGGGTCTGCCAATTTTTGAAAGGCGTTTGCCTGAATAAAAACTTGCAGTTTGAAATGCAATTCTTTCTTTCTCTTCAATAGGCGTCTGGTCCTCGTAAAATTTGATGGCCTCACTGTATTGCACTCTTTTTGGTAAGAGTCCAGTTACTTTAATCACCCAACGCTTTTCATCTGTCTTCACTTCATAGGTATCATCAATTTTTACTACTCGAGAAGCCTTAACAGACTCCCCATCTATTTTTACCCTTCCTTTATCACAGGCAGTTGCTGCAGCTGTCCGGGTTTTAAATAACCGGATGGCCCACAAATATTTATCCAGCCTGAGCTTTTCCTTTTCCATTTATCATTTAAATACGTCGGTTACAAAATTAGACAATTGACTATTAACGAAGTTTCTTAATTTGAACTTTCAAGTAAATCACATGAAAAAGAACTCTTTTTGTCTGTTTGTCTTTTGTTTTCTCCTGTCTTCATTTGTAACCGGACAATCCAAGTTGCAATGGACGGAAGACGGACTTTCGCTCATCCGTTTAAAGAAAAATCAGTTGGTGGAAGAAGCTGTGGAGACTGAAAAAGACAGGGCGGTAATTGTTTCTGAAAAAGACTTCGGAAATACCGAACCATTTAAATCGATGGATGATTATTCCTGGCATGCTTCATCAAAGCAGCTCTTGGTTTTCAATAATACAGCTCGCGTATGGAGATACAATACAAAAGGTGATTATTGGGTATATAATGTAAATGCTAAAAAATGGTTTCAATTGGGTAAGGGCTTACCTGCTCAATCGCTCATGTTTGCCAAACTTTCTCCAGATGGGAAACAAGCTGCATATGTTTCGCAGTATAATTTGTATGTGGAAGACATTTTAACCGGAAAGCGAAAAGCGTTGACAAAGAATGGTAATCGCAGACTGATCTATGGCACATTTGATTGGGTATATGAAGAAGAGTTTGCCTGTAGAGATGGTTTCAGGTGGAGCCCCGATGGTAAAAAAATTGCATTCTGGCAAGTGGATGCAGAAGGAACAAAAGACTTTATGATGATGGATAACCTCGCTGGTATTTATTCAAAACCTATTCCTGTTGAATATCCCAAAGTAGGGGAGTCACCTTCCGCTGTTCGCATTGGTGTTGTTGATCTAGCATCTACTCAAATCAAATGGATGAACATACCAGGGGACAATCGACAACATTATCTTCCAAGGATGGAATGGGCTGGTAGTCAGGAGTTAATTGTTCAACAACTCAACAGAAAACAAAATCAAAGCATTTTGCACATGACCAATGCCTCAACAGGAACAAGCCAAATTATCTATAAAGAGGTTGATGAAGCATGGATTGATATTTTGCCTTCAATAGACGACGACTACAGTTATGGGGGATGGGATTGGTTAAATAATGGCAAGTCATTTTTGTGGATGTCTGAAAAAGATGGTTGGCGTCATTTATACAGGGTTTCACGAAATGGGAAAGAAGAAGTATTGCTTACAAAAGGAGATTTCGATGTGATTGAAATTGCTGTTGTGAAAGAATTTGAAGGCTATGTTTATTATTATGCTTCACCAGGCAATGCAACCCAAAAATATTTATTTCGTTCTAAATTGAATGGAGAAGGCTTGGCAGAGCGGTTAACACCAGTCGATCAACCTGGAACACATAGTTATACGATATCACCTAAAGCTGATTTTGCATATCATAGTTTTTCAAATCACAAGGTTCCATTTCTGACTGAATCCATTCAATTGTCAACTCACAAAAATGCAGCAGGTCAAAGTAAGATTGCAGATGTAGTTGTACAATCAGCATCAAAAAAATCTGTACTGGAATTTTTCAAAGTAAAAACAGAGCAGGGAGTTGAAATGGATGGCTGGATGGTAAAGCCAGATAATTTTGATCCCAGTAAAAAATATCCGGTTGTATTTTTTGTGTATACAGAACCAGCTGGGGCAAATGTTGTCGACCGCTTTGGAGTAGGAAACAATCGCTTGTATGCAGGCGATATGAAAAAGGATGGATATGTTTATGTTTCAATTGACAACCGTGGAACACCTGCGCCAAAAGGAAGACAATGGCGAAAATCTATTTACAGGAAAATAGGAATCGTCAATATTGATGATCAAGCCAGTGCAGCAAAAGAAGTATTTAAGATGGGTTTCATTGATACTGCTCGTGTTGCCGTTTGGGGATGGAGTGGTGGTGGATCTGCGACTTTGAATTTGTTGTTCAGGTATCCTGAAATTTACAAGACAGGTATTTCTATTGCTGCTGTTGCAAACCAACTTACTTACGATAATATTTACCAGGAAAGATATATGGGGCTCCCCCAGGAAAATCGTGAAGATTTTATCAATGGATCACCCATGACCCATGCGAAAAATCTCCGCGGTAATCTATTGTATATTCATGGTACAGGGGATGATAACGTCCATTATCAGAATGCAGAAATATTACAAAATGAATTGATCAAATACAATAAGCAATTTCAATTCATGTCTTATCCCAACCGAAGCCATGGTATCTATGAAGGAGAGGGTACAACCAAACACTTGATGACATTATACACCAACTATCTCAAGCAGTATTGCCCTCCAGGAGCAAAATAGGGAATAGGCAACAGGGAATAGGGAAAAGTGAATATTTGTTCTAATCTCTATTCCCTAATCCCTGTTGCCTGTTGCCTAATCCCTATTCCCTACTCTGCAAAGTATTGATGGAAATAAGGTATGGTCTCAATGCCTTTATAATAGTTGAATATATCGTACTTCTCGTTTGGCGAATGAAGGTTATCGCTATCCAATCCGAATCCCATAAAGACAATCTTTACACCAAGTTCTTTTTCAAATAAAGAACAAATGGGGATGCTTCCGCCGCCTCTGACCGGGACTGGCATCTTACCAAACGATTTTTCAATAGCCTTAGCAGCAGCCTGATATGCTTTGGAATCTATTGGTGTTAAATAAGGCTCTCCACCATGGTGTTCAGTCGCTTTAACAGTAACACCCACTGGCGCAATTGATTTAAAATAATTCAACAACAATGAGGTGATTTTTGCAGATGATTGGTTAGGTACCAATCGAGCTGAAATTTTTGCAGTTGCTTTTGAAGGTAAAACAGTCTTAGAACCTTCTCCAGTATAACCTCCCCAAATACCATTGACTTCAAGAGTGGGACGAATGCCTGTTCTTTCATTGGTTGTATATCCTTTCTCTCCGTAAACAGCATCAATGCCTAAATCATCTGCATAAGCCTTCTCATCAAATGGTGCTTTTCCCAATAAAGTTCTTTCTTCTGCACTTGCTTCTAAAACATCATCATAAAATCCTGGAATGGTGATATGGTTATTTTCGTCATGACAAGAAGCAATCATTTTAGCAAGTACAGTAGCTGGATTGGCAACTGCACCTCCATATACACCGCTGTGTAAATCACGGTTAGGGCCCGTAACTTCAACTTCGATGTAACTCAAACCTCGAACTCCTGTATCTATTGAAGGGGTATCCATACTGATCATTGCAGTGTCACTGATGAGGATGACGTCACATTTTAAAAGTGCTTTATTGGCTTCAACAAATTTTGCCAGGTTAGGGGATCCGATTTCTTCCTCTCCTTCGATGCAAAATTTAATATTCGTTTTGAGCATGTTGTTGTTAACCATCAATTCCAACGCTTTTACATGCATGTAAAATTGTCCCTTATCATCGCAGGCTCCTCTGGCATAAATTTTCCCGTCTTTGATCGTGGGTTCAAATGGGCCACTGTGCCAAAGTTCAAGGGGGTCGGCTGGTTGAACATCGTAATGTCCATATACCAAAACAGTTGGAAGACCGGGGTCAGTAATTTTTTCTCCATAGACAATTGGATGGCCCTCTGTTTCAAAAATTTCCGCTTTATCGGCCCCTGCTTTGAGCAAAGATTGCTTCACTGCTTCAGCGCAGGTGATCATATCGGCTTTGTGTTCTGTTTTTGCACTGATAGAAGGAATCCTTAATAAATCAAGTAATTCATTCAAAAAACGTTCTTGATTTGCTTCGATATAGGCTTTCATATGCTTTATTTAATGTGTTTAAAATACACAGTAGGCTTTAAAAATTCTTAATAAAAAAATAAAATGAATCAATTCCCTCCCTATATTTGACTCACGATTGCGTGTCATTTTTCAGCCTTTGCGAATTCTATTGTCTTGTATAATAGTTTTTTCAAAGGCTGAACCTATTTTAGGACTTGTTCATTTCACCGCTAAAAATCGATCTTCTACAAATTTCCAGTCAACAAGATTGAACCAATTGTTCACGTATTCAGCTCTTCTGTTTTGGTACTTTAAATAGTAAGCATGTTCCCAAATATCTAAACCTAACAATGGAGTTCCTTTGATTGGTGAAATATCCATTAACGGATTATCTTGGTTTGGTGTTGATCCAATTTGTAAAGTTTTTTTCTCATCCATATAAAGCCATGCCCATCCACTTCCAAATCTACCCATCGCAGCTTCACTCAATTTATTTTTGAAATTTTCAAAGCTGTTGAAAGTTGACTGTATCGCATCTTTCAGATTTCCCTGATGTAAAGGGCTTGCATTTGGTTGCATACATTTCCAGAACAATTCATGGTTGTAGTGGCCACCTCCATTGTTTCTGAGTTTAGCAGAATATATTGAGATATTTTTCAATACATCTTCAATACTGACTGATTTACCAGCCAACTCAACAGTTGCTGCATCATTAAGGTTTTTGGTATATGCTGAAGCATGTTTTGAATAATGTATTTCCATTGTCATTGCATCCACATGCGGTTCCAGTGCATTGTAGCTGTAAGGAAGTGGCGTTTGTTTAAAGACAATGGGTTGATTCTGGTTGGCCCATAGAGTTGTATTGTCTAGACCAATTGTTGAAGCCACCATTCCTGCTTTGAGGGTAGTGCCAATAAATTTTCTTCTGCTGTTGTTATTTTTCATATGGTCTATTTTTTCTATTGATGAACGCTTTGGCTTTTTTAAAGGCCCTGAAGTAATATTCATTGTTAAAGAGCTGTGAGTCATTCATGGCTTTGAACACCAGAAAACAACCGACTGGAAATAGCACAAGGCTAGGTAACCAAATGCCCCAGAAAGGAGGCATGATACCTTGTCTTACAAATTTTTCTCCAAACATATTCAAGAGATGGAAAATCAAAAAGAAAACTACTGCCACAACCAATGGCATACCCAGTCCACCTTTTCTGATGATTGATCCCAGTGGAGCACCTATAATAAACAAAACGATACATGCAAATGAGAGTGCGAATTTTTTGTGCCATTCAATTTTAAATAACCTCAGGTCAAATGCTCTTTGAATATAATCTTCAACAATCAGCTGTGTTGAGTTTTTCAAAATATTTGTTTTGTCAGCGGCTTTGGAAAAAACAATATTAATCACAGAGTCTGGGAGCAAGTCGCCATAATTGGAAACTTTTTTGACTTTAATTTTTGGGTTTTGTTCCCACCCTTTCTCCATGTATTTATTGAAAAGAAAATACGAGGTGACCTCTTTTGTTAAACGTTCGTTTTCAATTTTTGTCATGTCTCTGTTGATGGAGTCGCTTGCTTTTTGCAGTTGTTTGATGTTTAGCATTTGATAGCTGCGTTTGAATAAACTATCAGGTGTTTTGAGGACATCAAATGAACTTAGATCAAAAGCTTTTTTGTACTTCTTAAAACCTAATCTGTAATAATCAGTTTGAACTGTATTGTAAGGGCCATTTTCCTGGTACCTCCATCCGTTTTCAAGATCAAACTCTAGAAACTTTTTATCATCACTGATCCGCATCACACCTTTTTCTGCAATGATAATATTGTCTTGAAGTGAGTATTGATTTTCATAGATGATAACATCTTTAATGGTATTACCATCATCCTCTTTTTGTCCCACTTTAATTGCAAATCCAGGAAGCTTGTCATAAAAAATACCCTCCTTGATATCAAATGCTGGTTTAGCAACCCTGATATCGTACAACATGGTAGTGAATTTCAAATTGGCTACTGGCATCACATAATTTGAAATGGTAAATGCAACGCCTGCAATTATAATGGCTACCACCAGTAAAGGACGCATGAAACGAAGCAGTGGAATTCCTGCAGATTTAATGGCCACCAATTCAAAGCTTTCTCCTAGATTTCCGAAAGTCATGATGGACGAAATCAAAATAGCCAGTGGTAATGCAAGTGGGATGGCAGTAACTGTAACGTAGGAAGTAAGTTCTAAGATGCTTAGAATGTCTAATCCTTTTCCAACCAAATCATCAATGTATTTCCAAAAAAATTGCATCACCAGCACAAATAGTGTGATGAAGAAGGTCGCGATAAAAGGACCTATAAAAGCCTTTAAAATAAGTTTGTCGAGTTTCTTGATCATGCTCAATTGCCGAGTCTATGAAAGAGATCATGCACTTGAACATCCCAAAGTCTGGTTTGATCTGCAATCTCTCTTTTCTCTGCAAAATCTTTAATGATGAGAATAGTTTGGCTGCTTACTTCAGATTTCTCAATGGAAAATTCAAAGTATTCATTTTTAGGTGCGTGCAGCCAATGGTAACGAATGGATTTGCCTTCGACTACTTCAACTACTTCAGCTTTTTCTGTAGAACCATTCCAGGAGAAACTGAATACAAGATCACGCTCATCTACCTTATCGGCGAACCATTCCTGCAGGCCTGCAGGTGTTGAAAGGAATTCAAAAAGGATATTCGGTGAACACCTCACAGGGTACTCTATAGAAAACAATTGTTTACTCATGACTTAAGTTTATCTCTTTGCGCGCAAAAGTTCTAATGCACCTTGCAATGATAGAAAAATATCAGTACTGAAAAAATATAATTTGGTGTTTATTTCCAACTTTTTCCACGTGATTTTCCCCATTGTGGATTTATTTGTCCAAATATATGGATATCAGTCATTTACAGCTATTGTTGAAGGGGTATTAAGTATTACTACTTAGGATTTAACAATATTTTCTTAAATCCGGCGTTTCTATGGAACACCAATCAAAAAAGGTTGGTCAATAAATCCTACCCCATGAGTATGCGTCAATTACGAATCAGCAAATCTATTACAACGCGCGAGGCACCTAGCCTTGAGAAATATTTTAGCGATATCAGTAAAGTGGATATGGTTAATGCAGAGGAAGAAGCAGTATTGGCGCAACGCATCAAAAGGGGAGATCAATTGGCAGTTGAACGTCTTACCAAAGCTAATCTGCGCTTTGTTGTTTCTGTAGCAAAACAATATCAGTTTCAAGGGTTATCCTTATCAGACTTGATCAATGAAGGCAATATGGGTTTGATTCGGGCTGCTAAAAAGTTTGATGAAACCAAGGGTTTTAGGTTTATTTCTTATGCTGTATGGTGGATTCGTCAGAGTATCATGCAGGCATTGGCTGATCAATCGAGGATCGTTCGTATTCCACTGAATAAGGTAGGGTTAAACAGCAAAGTAACCAAGGCTTCACAGCAATTGGAACAAAATTTTGAGCGTGAACCAACTGCAGAGGAAATTTCAGAATACCTGGATATGGATTTGGATGAGGTTTCATCTTCCATCAATTTCAACAGTCGCCACCTGAGTATTGATTCACCTATTGGAGAGGATGGTGATGGCACGATGATTGATGTTTTGGAAAATGAAAATGTTGATGCAGTTGATGGTGAAAGTCAGAAGGAGTCTATGACGTATGAAATTGAATTGGCCCTCAATAGTCTACCACTCAAGCAACAAATGGTTTTGAAATCTTTATATGGAATTGGAATGGACAGGCCATTGGGTATGGAAGATATAGGAGAGGAAATGGGACTTACCCGCGAACGTGTACGTCAAATAAGGGATCAGGCTTTGATAACCCTAAGAAGGCATGCTACAGCAACGCGACTAAAGACTTATCTATAGCCTTTTCAGACTTCGACTACTTACTCAGTGTCTAATCAGTATATTAATTAACTTTGCTTCCCCAAGCAAAGTTTTTTTATGTTTGAAAATTTAAGTGAAAAGATTACCTCGGCCTTTAAGCAGATTAAAGGGGAAGGTAGAATTACAGATCTCAATGTTGCCAATACGGTCAAAGACATCCGTAAAGCCTTGCTGGATGCCGACGTAAACTTTAAAATTGCCAAGGAATTTACTGATCGGGTAAAGGAAAAGGCATTAGGTGAAAAAGTTATCAATGCTATCAGTCCTGGTCAACTCATGGTCAAAATTGTTCAGGACGAACTCACCGAACTTATGGGTGGTTCCGCCAGTGAATTTGACACATCAGGCAATCCATCTATTATTCTAATTGCAGGATTACAAGGTTCGGGTAAGACAACCTTTAGTGGTAAACTTGCTAATTACCTGAAAACCCAAAAAGGGAAGTCCCCTTTACTTGTAGCAGGTGACGTATATCGTCCAGCTGCAATTGACCAGTTAAAAGTGCTTGGTGCTCAAATTGGAGTGGATGTATATGCAGAACCAGAAAACAAAGACCCGCGTGCAATTGCAGAAAATGCACTCAAGCATGCAAAATCAACCAATAAGAATGTAATCATTGTTGATACTGCTGGTCGCTTGGCCATTGATGAAGTGATGATGCAGGAAGTGGCTAGTTTGAAGACTTTTTTACAGCCTAAGGAGATCCTGTTTGTTGTGGACGCCATGACTGGTCAGGACGCAGTCAATACAGCAAAAGCATTCAATGAAAGGCTTGATTTCACCGGCGTGGTGCTCACCAAAATGGATGGTGATACAAGAGGTGGTGCTGCACTTTCTGTAAAATACACGGTGCAAAAACCCATCAAGTTTGTAAGTAGTGGGGAAAAAATGGAAACCCTGGATGTGTTCTATCCTGAAAGGATGGCACAAAGAATCCTGGGGATGGGTGATATTGCTTCACTTGTTGAGAAAGCACAGGCTCAATTTGACGAAGAGCAGGCTAAAAAGCTGGAGAAAAAAATCAGGAAAAATCAGTTTGATTTTCAGGATTTTATGGACCAGCTCCAGCAGATCAAAAAAATGGGTAATCTGAAAGACCTTATGGGCATGATTCCAGGTATGGGGAAGGCGCTTAAGGATATCGATATCAGTGATGATGCATTCAAAGGGGTAGAGTCCATTATAGGATCTATGACTCCATTTGAGAGGGCAAATCCTGACAAAATCGATACCAGTCGCAAAAAGCGCATTGCAGCTGGTTGTGGTCGCGATATGAATGAAGTGAATCAGTTTTTCAAGCAGTTTGATCAGATGAAACAGATGATGAAAGGGATGAGCAACATGCCTGCTATGCCAAGAATGGGAAGAAGAATGTAAAATATGACCATTGTCAATTTTGATTTGTCGCGTTTTGTAGTATATTTGCAGTCCGAAATTGAAACCCTATTATTCACCACCCAATAAAAATTTTTATTTTTTATGGCTGTTAAAATTCGACTCCAGCGTCACGGAAGCAAGAAAAGACCATTTTATTTCATCGTTGTTGCTGACGCACGTGCTCCTCGCGATGGTAAATTCATTCAAAAGATTGGTACTTACAATCCGTTGACTCACCCTGCAACTGTCTTAATTGATCGTCAAAAATCATTAGAGTGGTTAGGCAATGGTGCACAACCAACTGACACTGTTCGTAAAATCCTTTCTTCAAAAGGCGTATTGTTCCTGAAGCACCTTTTACGTGGTGTTGACTTGGGCTTGTTTGATCATGCAACTGCAATGAACAAGTTCGAAGCATGGCATCAGGAGCAAGAAGCTAAAAGCAAGGCACGCCAGGAAGCTGCTATGCGTGAGCGCCGTCAAAGACGAAATGCTCCAAGACCAGCTAGACCTGCTGCGCAACCGGCACAAACTGAAGAACCTTCAGCTGAGTAAGATCATTTAAAATGAATATATAAAGCCTCGTATCTTACGGGGCTTTTTTTTACATGGAAAATTACCTGACGATAGGAAAAATTGCAGCCACTTTTGGTGTTAAAGGTGAGCTGGTACTTGCCCATCATCTTGGAGAAGATGCTTCTCTTGATGGGGTATCTGCTTTATTTATTGAAGAATCAATGGGTAAATTCATTCCTTATTTTCTGGTATCAGCTAAACCACGTACTGATGAAGAAATGTTGGTTGTATTAGAAGGATTTGACACACCAGAAAGGGCCAAGAAATTTGTAAAAAAGAAAGTATGGCTCAGAGAAGCTGATGTAAAAAAATCAGCATCTACTTCTGCCCCAATTTCTTTGTTGGGATTTTCAATGTTTGAAAAGAAAAAGCTATTGGGAAAAGTAGTGGAAGTAATTGAACAGCCTACTCAATTGTTATTGAGTATCATGATCAATGATAAGGAAGTCCTGGTCCCCATCAACGAAACCACATTGGAAAAGATTGATCATAAAAATCAGAAAATATTTGTTGTCTTACCCGAAGGGCTGCTTGATATTTATCTAACTTGATGTTGCCTTTACTGCAACATGACAGCACATCAACACTATATTGCGCACTTTGATCTGGATGCATTTTTCGTTTCTGTAGAACGCATACTGGATCCTTCACTTGTTGGAAAACCACTGATTCTTGGTGGATCCAAAGAAAGAGGTGTGGTAAGTACATGCAGTTATGAAACCCGAAAATATGGAGTGCATTCTGCAATGCCGATGGCAAGAGCAGTTGCGCTTTGTCCGCATGCAATAGTCATGAAAGGCTCAAAGGGACAGTACAGTAAATTTTCACAATGGGTAACAGATATCATTGCTGCAAAAGCTCCTGTATATGAGAAAGCTTCAATAGATGAATTTTATATCGACCTGACAGGTATGGATAAATTTTTTGATCCATTGCAATGGACTGTTGACTTGAGAAATGAGATCATTGAAACAACTAAACTGCCTATTTCATTCGGACTCGCTTCGAATAAGATGGTTGCAAAAATGGCTACCAATGCTGCAAAGCCCAATGGGTATTTGCAGGTACTGCCGGGTAAAGAAAAAGAATTTCTTGGTCCACTTTCAGTTGGTGAAATTCCTGGTGTAGGTGAGCAGGGACTCAAAACTTTAAATAGCCTTGGTATACTCTACATTCATCAACTGGCTGAGTATCCTGTACAACTCCTTGAACAATACTTTGGGAAATATGGGGCAGTGCTATCTCAAAAAGCTAATGGTATTTATCAAGGAACTGTAGACAATTACCATGAAGCAAAATCAATTTCTACAGAACATACTTTCTTTGAGAATATCAATGATGAGCAAGCCTTATTGGGGGAATTGTTGCGGATGACTGAAAAACTGGCACACGAACTTCGAGAAGATGATAAGATGACTAAATGTGTTGCTGTAAAAATCAGGTACCCCGACTTTCAGACACACACTAAGCAAATAGCTATCAATCCTAGCTCTTATGATGATGAACTCTATCAGATAGTTAAAGATTTATTCAAACAGTTGTACGACACAAAACAATCAATAAGACTCATTGGGGTGAGGTTTACTGATCTTACTCCAGCATCCGTCCAAACCAATTTGTTCGACAATAAAATCAAGAAAGCCAATCTCTATGATGCTATCGATCAAGTAAAAAACCGGTTTGGCAAAAAATCACTGGGCAGGGGTAAATAACATCTTTAACAGCTTAACCTGCTGAAACCCTCAAGGATTCGTTATCTTTGTATGATGTTGCCGACAACAAAACCAAATATCAGAACATTCAGTAAGGAAGAAATTGGAGAGTATCTCGAATCCATAGGGGAAAAAAAATTCCGTTTGCAACAAATATGGGAATGGTTATGGGAGAAACATGCCTTCGATTTTCAATCGATGTCTAATCTTTCTAAGGATTTACGTACGAAACTGGAAGAAAAATTCTCTTTTCCATCTCTTTCCATTGATACAACTCAATACAGTGAAGATGGAACAGTGAAGTCGCGTTTTAAAACGTATGATGGGCATAAAGTTGAGGGGGTGTTGATTCCGACTGAAGAGCGTCTCACTGCATGTGTATCTTCTCAGATTGGATGCAGCTTATCGTGTAAGTTTTGCGCTACGGGTTATCTTGATCGAAAAAGGAACCTCAATTTTGATGAAATATACGATGAGGTTGTATTGATCAATCAACAGGCCATGGAAATGAGGGACAAAAAACTCACCAATATCGTTTTCATGGGAATGGGTGAACCGTTGTTGAATTATAAACATGTATTAAAAGCAATCGAAAGAATCACCGCTCCTGATGGAATGGCGATGAGTCCACGAAGAATAACGGTTTCCACTGCAGGTGTTGCCAAAATGATCAAGCAGTTGGGTGATGATCAAGTTAAATTCAAGCTTGCACTTTCATTGCATGCTGCAAATGATAGAAAAAGAAATGAAATCATGCCTATCAACGAGACGAATGATTTGAGCTCTCTGGTTGATGCGCTGAACTATTTTCACAAGAAAACAAAAAACGAAATCACACTGGAGTATATTTTATTTGATGGATTTAACGATTCACCAGAAGATGCGGCTGAGTTGATCAAAGTCTACCGACAGGTTCCTGCTGATTTGGTGAATATCATTGAATACAACCCAATCGACTTTGCAAGATTTAAAAAGCCAACTGAAGAGAAAACAATGGCTTTTATGCAAATTCTAGAAAAGAACAGAGTAAATGCAAGACTGAGAAGGAGTCGCGGTAAAGATATAGATGCAGCATGCGGACAATTAGCCAATAAATAATTTTTTAATACTACTGTTGAAAAACAGCAAATCAACAATCATGAAAAGAACAGACAATTTTTCGAAATTTGCAACAAAGAAAAAGAACAGTGCAATAAAAGAAGAGTTCAGACAGGAAAAGAAAAAATTTAAAAAGGAAAGGTCTGAAGCAATTGAGAAAAAAAAGATTGAAAAACGGGCGCTTTCAATAGATAAGAAAGCTAAACCAGATAACCGTTCAGAATCCAGTGATCACCAGCCTGTGCTCACCATCCGAAAAGTTGATAAATCAATGCCGCTGAATAAATATGTGGCACACTGTGGCATCTGCTCACGCAGAGATGCTGTTCCAATGATCAAAGAAGGAAAAATCAAAGTCAATGCAACAGTCATTACTGAACCAGGTTACAAAGTAACCCCAGAAGACGAAATCTTTTTTGCTGGTAAAAAAATCATACCGGAAAAAAACCTGGTTTATATCTTGCTCAATAAGCCCAAAGATTACATCACTACACTCGAAGATCCAGAAGGAAGAAAAACTGTGTTAGACTTGTTGAGAGGCGCAACCAATGAGAGAATTTTTCCAGTAGGTAGATTGGATAGAAATACAACTGGTGTTTTGCTGCTGACCAATGATGGTGATCTTACTCAAAAATTATCTCACCCTTCACATGAAGTAAAGAAGATCTATGAAGTGAAACTGGATAAGCCATTGGGTAAGGTGGATTTTGAAAAGATATTGAATGGTCTGCAATTGGATGATGGTTTTGTGAGAGCTGATTCATTGGCTTATACTGATCCTAAAGACAAGGCTACAATCGGAATCGAATTGCACAGTGGTAGAAACAGGGTTGTTAGAAGAATGTTTGAGTTTTTAGGTTATGATGTTAGAAACCTTGATCGTGTTATGTTTGGAAACCTCACGAAAAAGAATGTTGAACGTGGAAAATGGAGATACCTGAATGAAAAGGAAATCAGGTTATTGAAATTCATGAACAGCTCATTCATCAAAAAACAGAAAGTGTGAGCCACGGTTTTCCTGAAATAGTATTTGCTAATGACGATTTGATAGCAGTGAATAAACCTTCAGGATGGCTTTCTATTCCTGATAGGCATGATCATGAATTGATCTCGGTCAAAACATGGCTAGAAGCCAAAGGGGATAAAGTCTTCATCATTCACCGTATTGATAAGGATACAAGTGGTCTGATTGTGTTTGCAAAGCATGCTGAAGCGCACAAGTATTACAATACTCTTTTTCAAAACAGAAATTTAGAGAAGACATATTATGGTCTTACTTCAGGCATCTTCAACCATGAGCAAGGTGTTTGTGATCAGCCTATTGAAGAACATCCTGTGGTTGCAGGTAAAATGCGTGTAGGTAGAAAAGGGAAGTCTGCATTAACGCATTATTTTGTGGAGGAGCAATTCAAAGGTTATAGCTTAATGCGTTTTGTGATTGAAACCGGAAGAACACATCAGATTCGAGTGCACATGCAAAATATTGGTCACCCTCTTGCATGCGATCCTTTGTATGGATCAGGTGACTTTATTAAACTTTCATCATTTAAGAAAAAGTTCAATCTCTCTAAAAAAGATGAAGAGGAAAGACCTTTGCTGGCCAGACTTGCATTGCATGCATACAGCTTATCTTTTGTGGACAGACAAGGTGCAGAAATTACATTGACTGCTCCTCTTTCCAAAGACATGGAAGCATGCCTAAAACAAATGAGAAAGTGGGCTAAGCTTTAAGCAATTGGATCAACTGCTTGAGGTTGAGTTCATCTTGTTTTCCAGATTCAAGATGCTTTACAATGATTGTTCCTTTTAACATTTCATCACTTCCTAAGATAACTATATAAGGAATTGATTTTTTTTCAGCGTATTTGAATTGCTTATCAAACTTCACTTGCTCATGATAGAGTTCACAGGCAATTCCTTCACTTCTCAATTCTTCAGCCAAAGAAAGCAAGGCTTGTTGTTGTGCATCTCCTGTATTAAACAGAAGTGCAGTTGTTCCCCTTTGGATATTTTCTGGAAACACTTTGAGCTCTTCCATTACATCATAAATGCGATCAACGCCAAATGAAATGCCAACGCCTGCAATTCCTTTCACGCCAAATAATCCGGTAAGATCATCGTACCTGCCACCGCCACCAATGCTTCCCATTTGAACGTCATTCGCTTTTACTTCAAAAATGGTTCCGGTATAATAATTCAATCCCCTGGCCAATGAAGGGTCAATCACCAAGTTGGGTTTTTGTTTGCTGTTGTTGCAGATGGACAGTAAACTTTTAAGTTCAGATATACCTTCTACGCCAATAGGAATCGTATTGAAAAGATTCTCCAGCTGTTGAATTTTATCATCATTATTTCCTGAAATTGATATGTAAGATTCAACTGAAGCAATTTGTTCCATTGAAAGACCTTTTCCCGTCAGTTCATCTTTCACTTTTTCAATCCCAATTTTATCCAGTTTATCGATGGCAATGGTAATATCCATCATCAACTCTTCTCCACCACATAAGGCAGATAGGGCAGTTAATATTTTACGGTTGTTCAGGTGTATGCTGACAGGTACCTTGAGTTTTGAAAAAACGTGACTGTAGATCAATGCTAATTCGGATTCGTGCAGTAATGAACTGCTACCAGCAATATCAGCATCACATTGCCAGAACTCACGGTATCTGCCCCTTTGGGGCCTATCGGCTCGCCAAACAGGTTGCATCTGATATCTTTTAAAGGGGAGAGCAAGCTGGCCATGGTTCATGGCTACATAGCGAGCAAAGGGAATGGTAAGGTCGTATCGCAATGCTCTTTCCGTAATTCCCTTATTGGTCTTGCCGTCTAAAACGCTTTGAAAATCTTTAGTTGCTGCCTCTCTTTTTTCAGGATTGTTCAATCCATTATTCAAGACTTTAAATATCAATTTGTCGCCTTCTTCACCATACTTCCCAAGTAAAGTCTCCGTATTTTCCATTGCCGGTGTTTCCAAAGGCTCAAAGCCATACAATTCAAAGGTTGATTTGATGGTTTGTAAAATATAATTCCGCTTACGCAGCGTTGCCGCAGAAAAATCTCTGGTGCCCTGTGGAATAGATGGCTTCATGGCTGCAAAGTTAATGTTGTTTTGTTGATGTGTGGAATTGAATGAGTTTATTGCAAGCATCTTCTATTAAACCATAAACCTCATGGTAGGCGCCTATAGATTTGGACCAGGGATCTGGGACGTCCATATTTGATGAAGGAAATGAATAATTAAGCAAGAGTTGAACCTTTTCAGGTTGGTATTTTCCCCCCGAAATATATTGCATGTCTCTCATAACGTCTGTAGCCATGGGGATGATTAAATCAAACTCATCCATGTCCTCTGCTTTAAAAACCCTTGATCTTTGTTTTGAGATATCAATCCCATTGAGTTGAGCAACAGATTGAGACATCGGATGCGGTCTTTCGCCATTGTGGTAACCATTTGTGCCTGCACTGTCCACCATCCAATCTAATCCTATTTCTTTGCATTTAGACGCTAATACTCCTTCGGCAATGGGACTTCTGCAAATATTACCCAGACAAACCATCAAGACTTTCATGACAATTTTTTTACAAATTTAAGTTATGGATTCTCATGTTTTAAGCATCCAATGAAACAGATACTTCATTGATTTAATTAAATTGCATGGATATGGATACAAATTCATTCAGACAAAAAGAAGAAAATAGGCAAGGTCAACTCAGGAAAATTTATGATTTTGTAATGGGAATACTTTGGACTGTGGCTGGTATTTTCTTTATCACAGCAAAATATTTAGGAGATGGTTTGGGATTGGATTCTCTTACCACAACACTATTTGGAATAGCAGCTCTGATTTATGGCGTATTTAGATTGTATCGTGGATTTACATCAAATAAAAGGTCATGAAAAACAGAGTTAAACAGTTCCGTTTTTTTACAAGTTTGGTGATCATTTCTATCAGTTTGTTTGCCTGTGAGGCAAACAAAAAAAAAGCAAAAGTTATTCCTGGGGATGATACCGTAAACAGTGGGGTGATCCACATTAGTGTGGATGAGTCTTTTGCGCCAATCATTGATGAACAGATTAAAGTGTTCATGTCTCAAAATCCAAAAACAAAGATTATTCCGCATTATAAGCCAGAAGCAGAATGCCTCAAAGATCTGCTTAGCGATTGCACAAGGATGGTTATTGTAACAAGGGGCCTCACCGCTACAGAAGAGCTTTTTTATAAAGACACCCTTTCTTTTGTGCCCATGTGGGGAAAGCTGGCCAATGATGCAATAACGGTCTTGGTGCACAACAAATCAAAGGATAGTCTTTTTTCTGTAGCAGAGATCAAATCCATGCTGAATGGCACAACCAGCTATCCATATGATTTAGTAATGGATGGATTAAAAGCTACAAGTACGGTCAGGTTTTTGATTGATTCTGTCTTGCGCGGACAACCTTTGGCAGGAAAAGTGATGGCTGCTCAAAATTCTGAGGGGGTTATTGAATACGTTTCCACCCATCCCAATGCCTTGGGCTTTATTGGCGTCAGCTGGATTGGGAACAAGGATGATACCAATCAGCTCAGCTTTCAAAAGAAAGTCAATATTGCTGCTTTACAATGTGCCAATTGTTCTGAAGAGGTCTATGTCAGGCCTTATCAGGCCAATATCGCCATGAAGAGATACCCGCTCAACAGGGGTGTTTACTATATCCTGAAAGAGAATTATTCAGGTTTGGGGAAAGGATTTGTCAATTTCTTAACGCATGAAAAGGGGCAATTGATCTTTAGAAGGGGTTATCTTGTACCAGATCGAATGGGTTTTCAAATTAGAAAAGCCAATGTTTCAGAATAAAAAATGATTTCTTACATTTACAACCCTATAAATTGAGAAAAGATGTATAAAATGAAGTTGGGTTTTACGGCTCTGTTGGTAGTAGCAAGTCTGAATCTTTTTGCACAAGGCGTGCATGAAGCTAAAAAGCATATTCATGCTAAAAAGCACAATACCGCCAAACACACATTAAGAAAAGCATTGGAGGCTGATCCCAACAACCCTGAGTTGGTGTATTGGTTGGCACAAGCTTATTTTGACCATAAAGATCCAAAAGGTGCTAAGGATGTTTTATTGAAACACATGGGTGGAGCATTGGGTAACAATCCGCTTTTGCTTGTCGCAATGGGACAGGTGGAGTTGACTGAAAACAAACCCAATGATGCAAGGCAAAAATTTGAGACTGCAATTTCATTGACCAAGGGAAAAGATATTGCAATTTTCACTGCCATTGGTAAAGCCAATCTTGAACAAGGTGGTGATCCTGCGTATGGTATTGAAAAATTAAAGTTGGCAACTGCTATCAAAGGGTTTAAAGATCCTATGACCTATATATACATGGGTGATTTGTACCGTGCTATTCAAAACGGTGGTGGAGCAGTTTCTTCTTATGAAAATGCGCTTGTCATCGATCCAAAAATGGCATTGGCAAAACATAAAATTGGTAAAGTCTATTTGACGCAGGGAAGTGAATCCAGAGATATCTTTCTTCAAAAATTTAGTGATGCTATTTTAGATGACCCAACCTTTACACCAGCACTATACGACATGTACGTCTTCTATTTTTCAAGAGACGTAAACAAGGCGATACAATACTTTAATGACTATAAGAAGCACGCTGAACCTGGTCCAGCTTTGGATTACGAAGAAGCCAGCTTGCAATTCGCTTCTGCAAACTTCCAGAATGCGATTGCAAAATCTGACGATCTTCTGAAGAGTCAGGGTGATTCAGCTGATCCACGTCTTTATCGTTTGAAAGCATACAGTTATGACAAATTAGGTGATTCAATTCAAGCGCTTGCCAATCTTGAAACTTTCTTTCAAAAGGTAAAGAGTGCAGAAGATATCAATCCAGAAAATTATTTGATAGCTGCTTTCAATGCTGCAAAACAAAAAACTGATCCAGCTAAAGTTGATTATTATTTTACCAAAGCAATTGATGCAGATACCCTTATTGAAAATAAGGTTGATTATACAAGAAAAGCTGCTGATTTTTTCAAAAGATCAGCAAATACTGCCAAGTCTGCAGAGTGGTTGGTAAAAGTATTGGCGATCAATCCAAAGCAGAGTAAGGTAGATTTATATAATGCAGGCTTTGAGAATTTCAAAGCAGCTGAATACAAAAGAGCAGACAGTATTTTTAGTATTTACAAAACAGTATTTCCTAACGAGGTTTACGGACACTATTGGTCTTTCCGCTCACTTTCAGTTGTGGATTCAACCATGGAATTAGGACTTGCTGTTCCAGATTGTGAAAAATTCATTTCAATTGCTGAGGCCGATAAGGTCAAGAACAAAAGTACCCTGATTACAGCATATGGATATTTAGCAGGTTACAGTGCCAATATTAAAAAAGATTTGACTGGAGCTGCTGGATATTTGGAGAAAATTATTGAAATCGATCCCAATAATCAGGATGCAATTAAAAACAGGGATATTATCCAAAAGGCACTTGCCGCCCCCAAAAAATAGTAGTTTTCACTGATAAACAGATTAAGGGCCCGGATATCCATCCGGGCCCTTTTTTTATCTCCTATTTTTTCATTTTTTCATGCCCTTTTTACCTATTTTTGCGCCGTCAAAACGATGCCAATGATGTGGACATTTTTCCTGCAAGTCAAGGTATTGGGCCAAAACCCTGAATTGAGTAAAGCAAGCGACTATTTCCCGATTGGAATACAATTGTTATTTGCAGTCGGTTTGGTCACAATTATGATACTTGGTTCTCAATTATTGGGTCCAAGAAGAGTGACTACAGATAAGCTCCAGAATTTTGAAAGTGGTATAGAACAGTTTGGTAATGCACGTCAGCCAATGGCCATCAAGTATTTCCTTGTAGCCATTCTATTTGTGTTGTTTGATGTAGAAGTAATTTTCTTCTACCCGTATGCAGTGAATTTCAAGGGTTTGGGATGGGATGGTTTTTGGGCAGTATTGATGTTTGTTGGTTTTTTCCTTGCCGGCTTCATCTACATCATACGAAAAGGAGCCTTGCACTGGGAAGAGTAAAAAATTAAATGCCTGAAGAAACAAGTACATCAGGCGTTTGTTATATACAAAACAGTTGATTATGGCGCGTCCGGTTCGATTTAATTTAATTGAGAAAAGCTCCGCAGATCGGGGCATCAATCAGGTGCAACTACCTGAAGGCCATATGGGTGAAGGATTCTTCGCAACTTCTCTGGATAAGGTTGTAGGCCTGGCCAGAAAAAATTCAATGTGGCCACTCCCTTTTGCTACATCCTGTTGCGGAATTGAATTCATGGCAACCATGGGTTCACACTATGATCTTTCCAGATTTGGTTCGGAAAGGGTGGGTTTTTCTCCAAGACAATGTGATTTGTTGATGGTCATGGGAACCATTGCCAAGAAAATGGGACCAGTTTTACGACAGGTTTACCTGCAAATGGCAGAACCCCGTTGGGTCATAGCTGTTGGTGCTTGTGCATCCAGCGGAGGTATTTTTGATACCTATTCTGTATTACAAGGTATTGACCAAATTATTCCTGTGGATGTTTATGTTCCAGGATGTCCTCCAAGACCGGAAGCCATCATTGATGGGGTAATGAAAATTCAAGACCTGGTTCAGGATGAGTCACTGAGAAGAAGAAATGGAGAACAGTATAAGGCCTTGATGGAAGGTTATGGTATTCAATAAGGGTTGCACCAAAACAGAACTATGTCAATTACACATGATTTTATAAAAGAAAAACTCAGTAACCAGTTTGGCGACAAAATACTCGCCTGGGAGGAGTCTTATGGAATGCTCTCTGTAACAGTGCAGCACGACCATAACCTCAAGTTGCTGACCTTTCTTCACGATGAAACAAGTCTCGGGTTTCAATTTCTAACAGATATAACAGCTGTTCATTATCCTGATAGAAAAGGGGAAGAAATTGCAGTCGTTTACCATGTGCATAACCTAAAAGAAAATGTAAGGTTAAGAATCAAAATATATGTACCTATTGAAAAGCCGGATGTATATACTGCAACCGGTCTATTCAGCGGTGCGAATTGGATGGAAAGGGAAACCTATGATTTCTTTGGTGTCAATTTTATTGGTCACCCAGATCTCAGACGTGTATTGAATGTTGATGAAATGGATTATTTCCCTTTGCGTAAAGAATATCCTCTTGAAGACCAGACCCGCATAGATAAAGACGACGAAATGTTTGGCCGATAAATCAAAGTAAAATGACATCTGAACAAGTCAATATAAATTTACCAGAAGGCTCGATTGAGAAAAAGACAACTCGACTTAATTTGGGACCTACCCATCCAGCCACGCATGGTGTATTCCAGAATATTTTGGAAATGGATGGTGAGCGTATCATAAAAGCAGAGTCGACTGTAGGCTATATCCACAGGGCTTTTGAGAAACTTGCTGAAAGAAGACCACTCTATCAAATCACAACACTTACAGATCGTCTCAATTACTGCTCAGCTCCGCTGAACAATATGGGATGGCATCTTACTTGTGAAAAACTCTTGGGCGTAAAAACACCGAAGAGGGTAGATTATTTGCGTGTGATCATCATGGAATTGTCTCGCATCTCAGATCACCTGATTTGCAATTCAATTGTAGGTGTGGATACTGGTGCATATACAGGCTTCCTCTATGTGATGCAATACCGTGAATTGGTTTATGAAATCTACGAAGAAGTTTGTGGATCTCGTTTAACAACCAACATGGGTAGAATTGGTGGTTTTGAAAGAAATTTTTCTGATACTGCCTTCCAGAAAATTGAAAAGTTCCTGGAAGAATTTCCGAAAGTCTGGAAAGAGTTTGAAAACCTGTTTAACAGGAACAGAATATTTATTGAAAGAACTGTGGGCACTGGTGCTATTTCTGCTGAACGTGCTTTGAATTATGGATTTACTGGTCCGAACTTACGTGCTGCAGGTGTAGACTATGATGTACGCGTTCACACACCATATTCATCTTACGAAGATTTTGATTTTATTATTCCTGTTGGAAAGACAGGTGATAACTACGATCGCTTCATGGTGCGCAACGAAGAAATCTGGCAGTCGCTTAGCATCATTCGCCAAGCTTATGAAAAAGTGCAGGCATTCAAAGGTGCTGATGCTGATGTTTATCATGCTGATTCCCCAGAATACTATCTCCCAGCAAAAGCTGATGTTTATACAAAAATGGAAGCATTGATCTACCATTTCAAAATTATAATGGGCGAAACTGATATACCTGCTGGTGAAGTGTATAATTGTATTGAAGGTGGAAATGGAGAACTAGGATTCTATTTAATCAGTGATGGTGGACGTGCTCCTTTCAGGTTGCATTTCCGCAGACCTTGTTTTATTTATTATCAGGCTTATCCAGAAATCATAAAAGATACCATGCTCAGTGATGCGGTTGTTACGTTGAGTAGCCTTAACCTTATTGCTGGAGAAATGGACGCATAATGCATTCAAAAAACTAAAGATGATTAAGTTTTCAGAGGATAAAATGAAAGAAGTGCAAGAGATGATTGCACGTTACCCAGAAGGGAAACAGAAGAGTGCACTCATTCCATTGTTGCATCTGGCGCAAGATGAATTTGGTGGATGGTTGAGTGCGGAGACCATGGATTATGTTGCGTCTTTGTTGCAATTAGAATCTATCGAAGTTTATGAAGTGGCTACTTTTTACAGCATGTTCAATTTGAAGCCAGTTGGCAAACATGTTTTCGAAGTTTGTCATACTGGACCTTGTATGTTGAACGGAAGCGACAAAATCATTGAGTACATCAAGAAAAAGCTGGCAATTGGTGTTGGCGAAACCACACCAGATGGCATGTTCACGCTCAAGACGGTAGAATGTTTGGGCGCTTGTGGTTATGCACCAATGATGCAGTTGGGTCTTCACTACCGTGAACATCTTACTGAAGCTAAAGTGGATGCGATTATCGACGAATGCAGAAATAAAAAATAAGAAAGAGGAAAAACTGCACCATGGCAAAAAAATTATTATTAGAGAAAGCGCACGTAGAAGGTATCCGATATTTTGATGTGTACAGAAGAGAGGGTGGATATGCAGCTGTAGAGAAAGCATTGAAAATGGATCCTGGAGCGATTGTGGAAGAGGTGAAGAAAAGTGGATTAAGAGGAAGAGGTGGAGCAGGTTTCCCTTCAGGAATGAAATGGAGCTTTCTTGCAAAACCAGAAGGTGTTCCACGCTATTTGGTTTGCAATGCAGATGAATCAGAGCCTGGTACATTCAAGGACAGGTACCTCATGGAATTTATTCCTCACTTGTTGATTGAAGGTTTGATTGTTTCATCTTTTGCATTGGGCAGCAATAGAACTTATATCTACATCCGTGGTGAATATGCATGGATTGTTGCTATTCTTGAACAAGCCATTGCTGAGGCAAAACAAAATGGATTCTTAGGTAAGAATATTTTAGGTAGTGGTTTTGATTGTGAGATTTATGTTCAACGTGGTGCAGGTGCCTATATCTGTGGTGAAGAAACTGCATTGATTGAATCATTGGAAGGTAAAAGAGGCAATCCACGTATCAAGCCGCCATTCCCAGCAATTAAGGGTCTATGGGGTTGTCCGACTGTTGTAAATAATGTAGAGACAATTGCAGCTGTTGTTCCTATCATGAATATTGGAGGTGAAGCCTACTCGCAAATTGGTGTAGGAAGATCAACAGGAACAAAATTGATTTCTGCATGTGGTAACATCAACAAGCCAGGTGTTTATGAAATCGATATGACGGTATCTGTTGAAGAATTTATTTACAGCGAAGAATATTGTGGTGGAATTCCAAATGGTAAAAAATTAAAGGCTTGTATTCCTGGTGGATCATCTGTTCCCATTTTGCCAGCTAACTTGTTGTTGAAGACTGCTAAAGGGGAGACTCGATACATGAACTATGAAAGTTTATCGGATGGTGGTTTTGCTACTGGTTCAATGATGGGTTCTGGTGGTTTCATTGTTTTAGATGAAGACCAGTGTATCGTTCGTCATACTTTAACATTGGCAAGGTTTTACAGACATGAAAGTTGCGGACAATGTTCACCATGCAGAGAAGGTACAGGTTGGATGGAAAAAATCCTGAATAAGATTGAATATGGAAAAGGTGAGATGAGTGATATCGATTTGTTGTGGGATATCCAGCGTAAGATAGAAGGTAATACTATATGTCCTCTAGGTGATGCTGCTGCATGGCCTGTTGCTGCTGCTATCAGACATTTCAGAGATGAATTTGAATGGCACATCAACAACCGTGAATTGTCTCAAACCCAGAATTACGGATTGGCGCACTACGCAGATCCAATCCATGTTCCAGAACAAGTAAACGCGTGATGCTATAAAAAATAAATATGGCTGAAGAAGTAAAAAAAATAAAAGTAACAATCGACAACATAACGGTAGAAGTGCCGATGGGTACAACTATTCTGCAGGCTGCTCGTATGATTGGAGGTGATGTTGTTCCACCAGCAATGTGTTATTACAGCAAGCTGGAAGGTAGTGGTGGTAAATGCAGGACTTGCCTCGTTGAAGTGAGTAAGGGAAGCGAAGCAGATCCTCGTCCAATGCCCAAATTGGTAGCAAGTTGCCGCACTGGTGTAATGGATGGCATGGAAGTAAAAAACATTACAAGTCCAAAAGTTAAGGATGCCAGAAGTGGTGTTGTTGAATTTTTGTTGCTCAACCATCCATTGGATTGTCCGGTTTGCGATCAGGCAGGTGAGTGTCATTTGCAGGATTTGGGTTACGAACATGGCAAACAGGGAACGCGTTACGAATTCAAGAGAAGAACATTCGACAAGCATGACTTAGGTCCGTATATTCAATTACACATGACACGTTGTATACTATGCTACCGTTGTGTGTTCACAGCAGACCAACTTACTGAAAAGCGTGTACATGGTATTTTAAGCAGAGGTGATCATGCGGAAATTGCTACATACATAGAGAAGTCGCTCGACAACAACTTCATCGGTAATGTAATCGATGTTTGTCCAGTTGGCGCACTTACAGATAAAACATTCAGGTTCAAAAACCGCGTTTGGTTTACCAAGCCAGTAAACGCACACAGGGAATGTTCTTGCTGCTCTGGTAAAGTAACACTTTGGCAGAGAGGTGAGGAAGTGCTTCGTGTAACAGCTAGAAAAGACCAATGGGGTGAAGTGGAAGAATGGATTTGCAATGAATGTCGTTTCGAAAAAAAGAAAACAACTGATTGGGTTATTGAAGGCCCAACTCATGTAAGCAGACATTCTGTGATTTCGCAGGGTCATTATGAGAAGACGGTCAAGCCCAAAGAAACTTTCTCTGCAGTACATGATGGAAGAAAGCCGCAACTACTAATGGATATTCATAGTGTAAGTGAAGTCAATGATCCTTCAGTTGATCTCAGTGCAATCAATGGACCGGCGACAGGTGAAGTATTTAATCATCCAAAACAAAAAGCGTAATGACCATGGAACTGTTGGCCATTGATTTGATGTTAGGTTTGGAAAAATTGCTTTTGATAGGAGCGATTATAAGTTTCTCTCTGCTTGTTGCCATGTACACCACTTATGCGGAAAGAAAAATCGCAGCATGGATGCAAGATAGACGTGGTCCTAATCGTGCGGGTCCATTCGGATTATTGCAACCTGCAGCTGATGGATTGAAATTGTTCTTCAAAGAGGAGATTATTCCTATGAGTTCAAATAAAATTTTATTTGTGCTCGGTCCAGCTCTTGCTATGATTACGGCTATGCTTACGAGTGCAGTTATTCCTTGGGGAGGTACAATTGAGATTTTTGGCAAACAAGTTAGTCTTCAAATTGCGGATGTAAACATTGGGATCCTTTATGTTTTTGGTGTGGTGAGCTTGGGCGTGTATGGAATCATGATCGGTGGATGGTCTTCTAATAATAAGTTTTCTTTGATTGCTGCAGTTCGCGGTGCATCGCAGATTATTTCTTATGAGTTGGCAATGGGACTTTCTCTTATTGCTTTGCTCATGATGACCGGCACTTTAAGTTTGAAAACTATTGTAGCTCAGCAAATGGAAGGCGGATGGAATATTATTTATCAGCCATTGGGATTTCTGATTTTCTTGATTTGTGTATTTGCTGAGTGCAACAGAACTCCATTTGATTTACCAGAGGCAGAGAATGAATTGAATTTTGGGTATCACCAGGAATATTCTTCCATGAAGCTTGGATTATACTTGTTTGCAGAGTATGTAAACATGTTTATCTCAAGTGCAGTAATGGCAACCCTGTTCTTTGGTGGATATGATATTCCATTTGTAAATGAAACAGATCTGGTTTCTTCAATTGGTGCAAATCTTACTGCACTATTGGGATTTGTGGCTTTGTTTTCTAAAATATTATTCTTCCTCTTTCTGTTTATATGGGTAAGATGGACGATTCCCAGATTCCGATATGATCAGTTGATGGATTTGGGTTGGAAAAAATTAATACCACTGGCATTAGCAAATATGATTATCACAGCAGTAGTGATGTTGTGGTTAAATAAATAAGTGTATGGAACTTTTAACAAAAAGGGCGAAAGTATTAGAGCAGAAGCCGATGAGCTTCATGGAGAGGTTGTATTTGCCGGCAATTTTAAAGGGCATGGCAATTACCTTGGGACACATGTTCAGAAAGAAAGCTACTATTCATTATCCAGAGGAAAAAAGACCTTTTAGTCCCGTTTTCCGTGGATTGCATGTTTTGAACAGAGATGAGGAAGGAAGGGAGAATTGCACAGCATGCGGATTATGTGCCGTAGCTTGTCCCGCTGAAGCCATAACCATGGAAGCGGCAGAACGCCAACCCAACGAAGAACATTTGTATCGCGAAGAAAAATATGCAGCGAAATATGAAATCAATATGTTGCGTTGCATTTTCTGTGGATTGTGCGAAGAAGCTTGTCCCAAAGATGCTATTTACTTATCTGAAACCTTTGCGCCATCAAATTTCACCAGAAAGGGTTTCGTTTATTCCAAAGAAGAGTTGTTGATTCCTAATCCAAAGACCGATAAAGAAAATTATGAATTGGCTAAAGGATCAAGAGCAGCTAAAACCCAAAACAACTAATTATGCCTGTTTCTGAAATATTATTTTGGTTTCTCACTGCACTGGCTTTGTTCAGTGCTTTGATGGTTGTATTCAGTAACAATCCCGTTCATAGTGTCTTATGGCTGATCGTGGTTTTCTTTGCCATTTCCGGACACTATATTCTAATGAATGCACAGTTCCTGGCAATTGTCAATATGATTGTATATGCTGGAGCCATAATGGTATTGTTTCTTTTTGTGATCATGCTTATGAACATGAATACCGAAGCCGAGCCTCAAAAAAGTCAGTGGATGAAAATGGCTGCAGCTATTTCTGGAGGAGCATTAATGCTGGTTTTAATAGCTGCATTAAAAGACAATGTAGGAGCGGTATCAAAGACAAGTGGTGAGGGGAGTATAGGTTTGATTAAAAATTTAGGACAAGTATTGTTCACGGAATATGTAGTACCATTTGAAATCAGTAGCATTCTCTTTTTAAGTGCGATGGTTGGTGCTGTGGTCTTGGGTAAAAAAGAATCTTCAAAAATCGTTTCTTAATTTTTTGCATATGCAAGTAATGCCAATCAACTATTACATCTTCCTATCGATAGCTTTATTCACTATCGGAATTGTAGGTGTGCTTACCAGAAGAAATGCCATCATCATTTTTATGTGTATTGAATTGATGCTGAATGCAGTCAACGTGCTGCTTGTTGCCTTTTCAAAAATGCACCACCTCAATGCCTATGCATTAGATCGTGCAACTACTGCAGGCACGGAAGCACAGCTTTTTGTGTTTTTCATTATGGTAGTTGCAGCTGCAGAGGTTACTGTTGGACTGGCTATCATTGTGATGTTGTATAGAAATATTCATTCGGTTGATATTAATTTCTTAAATCGATTGAAACACTAATTATTGTTTGAACTGATTCAAAGCGTTGTATGAATAAATATGTTTTTCTCATTCCATTGCTCCCTTTCATTGGTTTTCTGATCAATGGATTGTTCAGAAATTATTTGTCAAGAGCCTTGGTAGGTATCATCGGTTCAGGTGTACTTATAGGTTCTTTCATTATCAGCCTTTTGGTATTTCAAGAAGTGACTGCACCTGGATTTGAAACGCAGTTGATCAAGTATTTTGATTTTATCAATGCTGGTGGACTCAAAATACCTGTATCATTTCAAATTGATCAGTTAAGTGCTTTGTTTTTACTGGTCATTACTGGAATTGGTTCTTTGATTCATGTCTACTCGACTGCCTACATGCACGAAGAGACAGTACCGCATTTTGCACGTTATTTTGCTTACCTCAATCTTTTCGTATTCTCAATGCTGTTGCTCGTCTTGGGCTCCAACTTTGTTGTGATGTTTGTGGGTTGGGAAGGTGTTGGCTTGTGTTCCTATTTGTTGATTGGATATTGGTTTGGAAATAATAATTACAACAATGCAGCCAAGAAAGCTTTTGTGATGAACCGTATTGGAGATCTTGGGTTTTTGCTTGCTGTCTTTTGGATGCTACAGCAATTTGGTTCTATTACATATGCTGAAGTGTTTGCAAAAGCTGCATCAGCTCCTGTGCCAGTCATTACCGGGATTACTATTTTGCTCTTTATAGGAGCAATGGGTAAATCAGCACAGATTCCTTTGTATACCTGGTTACCTGATGCTATGGCGGGTCCAACTCCTGTATCGGCATTGATTCATGCTGCAACCATGGTGACTGCTGGTATTTATATGATTGCAAGAAGTAATGTGCTTTATTCACTTGCACCTATATCACAGAATTTAGTTGCAGTGATTGGTGTTGCTACAGCACTTTTGGCAGCTACAATCGCCTTGAAACAAAATGATATTAAAAAAGTATTGGCTTATTCTACTGTCAGCCAACTTGGACTCATGTTTCTTGCCTTGGGTGTTGGTGCTTACACTGCTGGTGTTTTTCATGTGATGACCCATGCTTTCTTTAAGGCTTTATTGTTCCTAGGTGCTGGTAGTGTAATTCATGCGATGCATCATGAGCAAGATATCATGAACATGGGCGGATTGAGAAAGAAATTACCCATTACACATCTTACTTTCTTAATTGGCTGTTTAGCAATTGCGGGTATTCCTCCATTTGCAGGTTTCTTTTCAAAAGATGAGATTTTAACAGCGGCTTTGATCAAGAGCCCGGTTTTATATGCACTGGGTGTGATGACTTCAGTAATGACTGCTTTCTATATGTTCCGTTTGTATTTCCTTACTTTCTCTGGAAAGTTCAGGGGTACACATGAGCAGGAACACCATTTGCATGAGTCTCCTTTGGCCATGACTTTCCCATTGATGGTATTGGCCTTGTTATCTGTTGTTGGCGGATGGGTTGGTATACCTGCATTATTTGCAAAAGACGCACATTTATTGTCTTCTTATTTATCGCCTGTATTAGGAAGTCCAAATGGCGAAGCACATCATTTGTCGCATAGCCTTGAATGGGCACTAATGGGCATATTGCTGAGTTTCATTGTAATTGCTATCTTATTCAGCCGCCGTTTATTTGGGAGTAATTTCAAGACTGAAAATACAACTGAAGGGGTATCCGGATTTTTTGCTAACAAATGGTATGTTGATGAATTATATGAGGCAGTAATCGTTAAGCCATTAGATAGATTCGCAGCCTTTTTAGGATCTTTTGTAGATAATAAAATCATTGATGGTCTAGTAAATGGTGTAGGCAAAGCTGTACAGTTTAGTGGCAGACAAATGCGTTTGTTACAAAGTGGGCAAGTAGGGTCTTATATACTGATTATGATGATCTCTGTCATATTATTTTTCATTTTCCAATTGTTCTGGAAATAATCAATAACCGTATTTACTATGTTCGCAGCATTCGATAATTTTCCTGCACTCTTGATCTGGTTACCATTGGTTGGTGGTATACTTAGCTTTTTCATGAAATCTGAGAAAACTGCTAAAGCAACGGCTATGTTTTTCTCCCTCCTCACCTTGGGAGTAATTGTAACCAATCTCTTTTATACTGATGTAAAATATCAGTTGCTGAATCAAGTAAGTTATGTATGGTTGCCCGGTATAGGAGCAAGTTTTGCATTGATCTTAGACGGATTAACCAGAACGCTCACATTGTTGACTGCAATAGTAGTACCTATTGCAATATTGAATATTCCAGCAGGTAGGTATAAGAATCCAAATATATTTTATGGGTTGATGATGCTCACGTTTTGTGGATTGATGGGAGTTTTTATGGCAATTGATGCACTTATTTTCTATTTGTTCTGGGAGCTGGCATTGATTCCTGTTTATTTTCTTTCTTCTATCTATGGAGGAGAAAAAAGAATCAAGGCAACATTTAAATTTTTCATTTACACATTCGTTGGCTCTTTGTTTTTACTTATTGGAATTTTTTATATCTACTTAAAAACAGGGGGTTCATTTAGTATTGTGTCTTTTTACAATGCTACACCAACAAACGCAGAGCAGATGTGGGTGTTTTTATTGTTCCTGATTGCATTTGCTATCAAAATGCCGATTTTCCCTTTTCATACATGGCAACCAGATGCTTATGAACAAGCGCCTACTCCCGTAACCATGATACTAAGTGGGGTTATGGTGAAAATGGGGTTATTTGGGGTGCTAAGATGGTTATTGCCTATGTTCCCTTATGCTGCTAAAGCCTATGCTGAACCGATGGTAATTTTGATCGTCATTGGTATGTTGTATGCTTCATTCATTGCAATCAAGCAAGACAGTGTTAAGCGTTTGATTGCATATTCTTCTATTGCTCACGTGGGGTTGATGGCAGCGGGTGCTTTCACATTAAAAGCGGTTGCTCTTAATGGATTGTTTATTCAGATGTTCAATCATGGAATCAATATTGTAGGATTGTGGTTGATTGCAGATTTAATTGAAAGACAAACTGGAATTTCAAAAATCTCTGAACTTGGGGGAGTGGCAAAGAAAGCTCCAATACTTGCAATTTTTATCGTGATCATTGCTTTTGCCAATATAGCATTGCCACTTACAAATGCCTTTGTTGGAGAGTTCATGTTGTTTAATGGGTTATACCAAATGAGACCATGGTTAGCAGCATTGGCCGGTGTAAGTATTATCCTCTCTGCTATTTATACCTTGAATATGGTAAAGAATATTTTTTATGGAGAGGTAGTAGCATCGGTCAATTCATTCACAGATATCAATAAGGTACAAATTGGGATGTTGACTGTTATCAGTTTACTGATTTTCGTTTTGGGAGTTTATCCAACCCCCTATTTTAGTATGATATCAGAAACAGTGGGATTGATTTTAAATAAATTCGGCACCAACTAAACACATTAGAAGTTATGAATGCAATTATAATATCAGCTTTGTGGGGCGTTTTGATGATGTATGCTGGTTTCATTACCAGTAATAAAAAAACTGTTTCTGTAATAGCAGTTGTTGGTGTATTGGCTGTATTGGTATCTAATTGGCTTGAATACAGTGGTTTGCCTTTTTTCAATATTGATACAAAAGGGATGTTAGTTTACAATTCTTTTGGATACATGTTCAATGTGGTCAGTCACCTTACTTTGCTCATGTATTTTTTATTGTCTGCCAAAGAAATTGAAGGAAGTTCAAAATCGCCATCAGATCATTATGCATTGATATTTTTCATCACTGCAGGCATTTCAATTATTGCTGGATTCAAATCTTTGTTGATGTTATTTATTGGAATTGAGATTGTTTCTATTCCACTTTATGTACTTGCAGGCAGTGATAAGTCTAATTTAAAAAGCAACGAAGCAGCGCTCAAGTATTTTCTGATGGGTTCATTTTCTACAGGACTCCTTCTGATGGGTATTGCTTTTTTATATGGTGATGCAGGTACATTCTATTTAGAAGGTATCAATATGGGTGGTGGATTTTTATCTCCCATGAAAACTATCGGATTGGTATTATTGATGGTTTCTATGGCATTTAAAGTTTCAGCAGCACCTTTCCATTTCTGGACGCCGGATGTATACGACGGAACCCCGACAGTTTACACCTCGTTTATGGCAACGCTGGTAAAGTCAGCAGGATTTTTTGCGTTCTTGAAATTATTTGAAACCGCATTTGGTAAGGTCCATAACCAATGGGAAGTTTTATTGAGTGTAATCATTGTGCTTACTATAATTGTAGGAAACATCACAGCTGTTTTTCAGCAAAGCGTAAAAAGGATGTTGAGTTATTCCTCTATTGCACAGGCTGGATTTATGTTATTGGGTGTATATGCAATGAACCTTATGGCCAAGCAAGGCATCATCTTGTATTTTGCTGCTTATGGTTTTGCGAGTATTGGGTTATTTGCAGTTTTGGCTAAGTTTAAAGATCATTCAATTGAAGGGTTAAATGGTTTTGCAAAAAAACATCCGGTTGTAGCAGCATCCATGTTGGTCAGCCTTTTGTCATTGGCTGGAATACCGCTGACCGCTGGATTTTTTGCTAAATATTATATGCTTTTATCGGCAATGAAATACGGTAATTCACTCTGGTTGGTTATTGTTGCCATTCTAGGTGCCGCAGTGAGTATTTACTATTATTTTAGGGTCATTCAAGCCATGTATTTCAAAGAAGAAAATACAGATTCCACTGAAGAAATCAGTTTTACTGCTCCTTTCAAGGTAATGATGGTGATCAATGCCATCTTGTTGCTGGTGTTGGGTGTGCACCCCGATTGGCTGATCATGTTCCTGTAATTTTTACAAATTATCAAGAAGCAAAGCTCCACTCATCAATCTTTTTGATGCCAAAGTAAAGGTTTAACTACTTTTACAGCATGAAATTACTAGATAACCTGGTACTGGCCTGGAGAACCGTTAGGGCCAATAAGTTGAGGACAGGCATAACTGTTGCTATTATCGCTTTCGGTATTATGGCGCTTGTAGGCATTATAACGGCCATCGAGGCGATGAACAGTAGTCTGCGCGATAGCTTTTCAACAATGGGAGCAAATGCTTTTAGTATCCGATACAAAGAGAGAAGGTCTTTTGTAGGTGGTGGTCGAGGTGCAGATGTAACACAATCCAATACCAAGAGCAACCGTAAGGTAAAAAAATCCAATACAGGTAAAATCATCACCTTTAAGCAGGCTACCATGTTTAAACAGATGTATGATTTTCCAGCTGATGTTAGCGTGGGATTAAATGGTCCGCGTAATCAGATAGTAAATTTTGAAAATAAAAAAACCAACCCAACAGTTTCACTCAATGGTGGTGATGAAAACTATTTGCAACTGAATGGGTATGAAATTGCCTATGGTAGAAATTTCAACAAGAATGACGTTAGGAGCGGAACCGATATTTGCATCATTGGTAAGGATGTCGCATCCAAACTGTTTGGAGCAAAATACGATAGGGCACTTGATAAGGTTATTCGCGTTGGTAAAAATAAATACCGAGTTGTTGGTATAACGAAAGAAAAAGGATCCAGCGCTTTTTTACAAGCGGATAATGTGATTTTTGCAACCTATACCAATGTTAGGCAGCGGTATTCCAATCCCAATCAATCCTATTCAATTGCTATAATGGTAAAAGATTTGAATCAGATGGAGACTGCGATTGGGGAAGCAGAGTCGAAATTCAGGCCCATCAGAGGATTGGAAATAACAGAAGACAATAATTTCTACGTAGATAAAAGTGATAGTATAGCTGAAACTTTTATTGGATTACTTGGAACCATTTCGGCTGCTGCGGGTGCAATTGGTTTTATTACATTGATTGGTGCAGCAATTGGTTTAATGAATATCATGCTTGTGGCAGTTTCAGAGAGAACCAAAGAAGTAGGATTAATAAAAGCATTGGGTGGAAAAAAGAATTCAATTCGTGCGCAATTTCTTTTTGAATCTACTTTAATCAGTTTATTGGGTGCAGTTATTGGAATTTTTCTTGGTGTAATCATAGGAAACCTTGTGGGTAGTTTATTGGATACGCCATTTTTTATTCCATGGAACATCATTACTATTGGAATAATTATATGTTCTGGAGTAGGGTTGGCAGCGGGACTTTATCCAGCGATGAAAGCTGCTAAACTTGATCCGATTGTCGCCTTAAGGTATGAGTAAATCTGCAGCTCAATGCTTAGCAATTGTATAATAGAAAAGCCCCGAATTTCGGGGCTTTTCTATTGGTTTAGTTAACCAAACTACATTATTTTGGATCTAATGCATTTTTGATTCTTTCTGAAAGATCCATTAAGTGATATTTACTCATGGTATCAGTTGTTGCAGGGAGAGCTGCCTGAATTTCTGATCTCAATGAAGAAAGATGTGCTCTTACAACAGATGTTACGTCTGTTTTCTTTGGATCTGGACCTGCACTAACTGCACCACCCATTGAAATAGTGATACCACCCGTAGCTGAAGCATTTCCAAGGAGCGCACTCATTCTATCTACATAGCTTTTTTGCAAACTTCTTCTGTAGCCATCAATTGCTTTTTTAGAGCTCAACTCACTGAAGATGCCTTTTTTCATATCTGAAAATAGTTCTGCAATATCATAGCTATTAGGGAAGCGCTTAGAAGCAGTTGTCATTCTTGTTAATCTAGATGCAGAAAGAACACTGCCCAAGGCATTGTCTTGCAGAGATCCAAGTTGATCGCCAGTAGGGCTGCTTATTTTATCCAAAATTTTTGGATCAATCATCCATGTTGGTGTTGTAAACAACTGGTTGTTCAAGAAAGCTACTGCTTCTTTTTGAACAGCTTTTGGCGTTACTTCAAAAACACTTCCGTCTTGCTCAACACTTTTTTGTGTTTCATAGTATCCGCCAATGTTACGAGATACATGTCCAACATACCTGTTGAATTGTCCAACAACCTGACGGTACATTTGTGCAAGATTTTCATACCTGTCTGATTCTTCTTTTGTCCACTCAGGTAATTGAGTCATGATTCTCTTCAGGTTCTTGATACCGTATTCACTTGCCTTTACAGAATTATCACCCAGGTCTTCACTTTGTGTTCTTGGGTCTGACATGTTTCCATACTCATAAGTACCAAACCAAATTCTTGGGTTCTTTGCAAGGCGCTCGTTGTATAATTTGTTACGTTGTTTTTTATCTACTTCAACATCATCAGCACCATATCCATATCCCCATTCAATTGCCCAATCATCGTAATCGCCAATTCTTGGGAACAGACCTGATCTATTGATATTGTCTTCTGGTTGTGCAACATAGTTGAAGCGGGCATAGTCCATAATAGAAGCAGTGTGGCCATTTGCCTCTACCCACGACTTATCTCTTAATTTTTCTACTGGAGTCTTGCTGCTTGAACCCATATTGTGACGAAGACCAAGTGTGTGTCCCACTTCATGTGAAGAAACAAACCTAATCAAGTTACCCATCAGGTCGTCATCATATTTCATTTTACGTGCACCTGGATCAATTGCTGCAGTTTGAACAAAATACCAGTCGTGTACCAAACTCATTACATTATGATACCAACCAATATGGCTTTCAATGATTTCACCAGTGCGTGGATCATGTACGTTTGGTCCGTAAGCATTGGGAATGTCAGAAGCAAAATAACGCAATACAGAGAAGCGTGCATCTTCCAAACTCATGGTGCTATCATTCTCTGGCCATTCTTTACCAACAATGGCATTTTTGAAACCTGCTTTCTCAAAAGATTTTTGCCAGTCGTTGATACCTTGAATCAAATAAGGCCTCCATTTTTTAGGAGTTGCCGGGTCGATATAATAAACGATAGGTTTTACTGGTTCAACCAATTCACCTTTCTTCCATTTCTCAGCATCCTCTTTTTTAGGCTCTAATCTCCAGCGAACAACAAAACTTTCGTTTTCAACTTTTTGTTGGTCGTCACTATACCTTGTATAATCTTCTGCAAAGAAGCCAATACGAGGATCATTCATCCTGCGCTGCATTGGATTTTCAGGCAGTTTGATAAATGAAGTATTGATTTCAAGTGTTACGGCACCAGCTGCGTTTGCTGCAGGTAATGAAGAAGTGGAAGGGAATCCTCCACCGCCCATTCCAGCAGGTGCAGGAGATGAGCCATAAGTTTTAACCGTTCTTACCTCTGTATTGATAGGGAAACTTTTGATTGCATCGATGTATGAACGATCATTGAGTAAGCCTGTAAGATTTAATCTTCTTTTAGACTGACTGTTTACAGATACAGCCTGGTTATCACCTTTGAAGAATTCAGTTACCTCAATTACCGCACCACTTGAATCCTTACCCAATGACTTGATGTCAAATGATGCAGCGATTGGGTCAAGGTTAGAATTGGTTACAGCTTTATAAATGGGTTGTGCAGAATCTGCAACACTGATGAGTGTTACTACTCTCATAAATACTTTATTGTCCGGACCTTTTTCAAATTTTACAACCTGCTGATTGGCAAGTTCACCGCCATAAACGCCACCGCCACCAGCTACTTTGCTGAAACGGGTAATGGCCATAATTTCTTTTCCAAAAAGGTTTTCAGGGAGTTCAAAGAAATACTTGTCGTCTATCTTATGAACATTAAATAAACCTTTGGTTGTTTTTGCTTTTGAAGTAATAACGTCCTTGTAAGGTTTTGGTCCAGGTTTTGCTGGAGCAGGGGGGGCAGCAGGTGGAGTAGCTGCTGGTGTTGCAGGCGCACCCGCTGGAGGTGGAGTAGGGTTTCTTTCCCTTCTCTCCTGTGCTACAGCAGAAAATTGTTGTGTGATGGTCAGGGAAACTACTAATATTGCCCCGAGAAGTTGATTTGCTCTCATTTTTGCTCGATTTAAGTGGAAGGTAAATATAAGTGTTATGATGAAAAAAAAAGAGTTTTGTTATGAATGGTAGGGATGCCATTTATAACAAAAATTTGCGCCAATTTGAACAAATTTTAATTTTTTTCCACCCTTGTGCTTTTTTTAATCAATTTTATTATCTTGCTCATCGCCCCTTAAATATTCAACTTGATTTTTACTTCAGATTGTTTATTTTAGTAGCGATGTAAACATATTTTTTTACCAAACTGTAATCTTTAAATCAAAAAACGAAAGTCATGGCAGAAACTAAACCAAATGCAGCTGCTAAAGCATCAACCTCAGCTCAATCCAAAGGTGGTGGTAACGCAATTTCTTATCTGGCTCCTATCATCTGTGTAGTTGCTGGATATGTAGTATGGAGATTTTTCTTGGGTAACCCGGATGGATTTACAAAGCCGGATGAATTGGGCGGTTTCTGGCCTTCTCACAAAGGTCCGATTGGCGCTTGGAACCGTATGTATGAGGGTGGTATCATCGTACCCTTGTTGATTGGATGTTTTTTCATGGTAGTGGTGTTCTCTATCGAGCGTTTCCTTACCATCAGAAAAGCAACTGGAACAGCTTCAAATGCTGATTTTGTTCGCAAAGTACAATTTGAATTGGCTAACAAAAATGTAGATGCTGCTATTGCATTGTGCGATAAGCAAAAAGGTAGCGTAGGTAATGTAATGAAAGCTGGTCTTAAAAAATACAAAGAGATGATCTCTTCTAATGAGTTCTCTACTGATCAGAAAGTTGCAGCAATTCAAAAAGAAGTTGAAGAAGCAACAGCTCTTGAATTACCAATGTTGCAAAAGAATCTTGTATTCTTGTCAACACTTACTTCACTCGGTACACTTGTTGCCCTTTTGGGTACAGTATTGGGTATGATTAAATCATTCTCAGCGTTGGGTGAAGAAGGTGGATCAGGTGCTGCTGCAGAACTTGCGGTAGGTATCTCTGAAGCTCTTTATAACACAGCACTCGGTATCGGTACTTCTTCTGTAGCCTTGATGATGTACAACGTGTTTACTACAAAGATTGATTCTATCACTTATGGTATTGATGAGTCTGGTTTCACTTTGACCCAGAGCTTTGTTTCTCAATACAAATAATTTAGTTCCACTTGTGGAATTAAACGTGAATTAGCATCTTAATCTTAAAAACGTAAACATGCCAAGTGTTAAAATAAAAAAACATGCACCGGATAACGACATGACTCCATTCGTGGATATTGCGTTCCTTATCCTGTCGTTTTTCATCATGGCAACCAAGTTTAAACCTGAAGAGCCTGTTGAGGTTACAACCCCAAACTCAGTTTCTTCAATTGCGTTGCCTGAGAAAGATGCCTTTATGGTGTCAATCGATAAGGATGGAAGAGTATTCATTTCCATGGACAATCCGCAATCGCGTCAGTTGTTGATTCAAAGCATGAATCAAACCCGTGGTTTAGGATTAGGACCAGCCGAAATAAAGAACTTCATTAACGCGTCAAGTGTTGGTGTTCCATTTAGTCAGCTTAAGAGCCTTTTGGCCTTGGATCCTGAAGACGAAAACTCAATGCCTTTGCTCAAACAACAGGTTGGTATTCCTTGTGCTGACTCTACAGGTGGTGAATTGACTGTATGGGTTAGAGAAGCATTGACAGCTTATTCAGGCAAAAAACTGAATTTGTTGATCAAGTCTGATAACAATACAAAATACCCTGTATTTAAGCATGTATTGGATGCATTTAAGTTGAACGATCAGAATAAGTTTCTGCTTGTAACATCACCTGAAGATGCACCGGCTGGTACAGCATTGTTTGTTACCCGTCAAAATCAAATCAAGGGCGTTAAATAATTTGAATAATTAATTAAAATACTGATTATGGCAAGTATTGATTCAGGTGGCGATGGCGGCGGGCACAAAAAAGGTCCTGGCGTTAAGAAGGCCAAAAAGATGTCTACGAAAGTAGATATGACACCGATGGTGGACCTGGGCTTCTTGTTGATCACCTTCTTCATTTTCACATCAACCATGTCTCAGCCAACAGCTATGAACTTGTTCATGCCTAAGGATGTAGACAAACCAGAAGAGCAAAACAAAGTAAAGGAGTCAGGTGCCTTTACAATTATGCTTGGAAAAGATGATGTGGTTTATTTCTATGAAGGAATGGATCCTGCAGCTGAAGGAAATTTCAGATCTGCAAGTTTCAAGACCATCAGGGATGAAATCATCCGTAAAAGACAGAATACTAATCCTGAAGATTTGGTGGTGATCATTAAACCAACTCCAGATGCTACTTATAAAAATACGGTAGACATTTTGGATGAAATGACCATCAACGAAATCAAGAGATATGCTATGGTAGATATTTCAGATGTCGAATACCAATTGGTTAAGATTACTGAATCTGCTGCAGGTATCAAGTGATTTGTATGAAATTTAAAGAAATTTGAATCTTATTAAAAAAGCATTACAATGGATGCAAATAAAATATTAGGCGCTGACTTGATTGACCTCATTTTTGAGGGAAGAAACAAAAGTTATGGTGCTTATGAGTTGCGTACGGGCTATAACAAAAGGCTTCGTAATTCATTGTTACTAACAGTAGCAATTGGTCTGTTGATTTTGCTCCTTTCTTTTATTTCCTCTCTAGATCTTGGTCAGAAAAAAGGCCAAGTTCAAATCAAGGAAGTACAATTGGAGGAAATCAAGCAGGATGAGCAACCAGAACCACCACCACCTCCTCCTCCAAAGCCACCAGAGCCTCCTAAGGTTGAAATGGCGAAGTTCACACCTCCTAAGGTTGTGAAGGATGAAGAAGTGAAAGAAGATGAGAAGCCGCCTGAAGTTGAAAAACTTGAGGATACCAAAATTGGTACGGTAAATCAGGAAGGTCAAAAAGATGAAGGTATCGTTGCACCTCCAGTAGAAAGCACTGTTGTAGAAGCTCCTGTTCAGGATGATTACGACAAGGTTTTCCAGAAGGTGGAAATTGATGCTGAATTCCCTGGTGGAGCAAAAGGCTGGACCCGTTATGTAACACGTGAAATTGAAAGAAATATCGATGAGCTTCAAGATGATGGACGCTCTGGTACTGTAGTAGTTCTTTTCATTGTGGACAAAGAAGGTGCAGTGAGTGAAGTACGTGCATTGCCTTGCAGCGAAGCTGGTGTTGGCAACTGTCTTCCTCCAAACTCCAAATTGGCTGAAATTGCAGTAAATGCAATCAGAAAAGGACCCAACTGGAAGCCAGCTGTACAGAACGGTAGAAATGTAAAAGCTTACCGTCGTCAGCCAGTAACTTTCCAATTGGCAGAGGAATAGTCGATATCATTCTAAAATACCAAGTCGTTCTGCACAAGCGGAACGACTTTTTTGTTTCTATACCGGTCAATACAACTTAATTTTGCAGCATGTCTGATCTGAAATGGAATGATGTTATAGTTGCTTTAGCTACTCCTCAAGGGGTAGGTGCCATTGGAGTTATCAGGTTAAGTGGTAAAGGGGCTATTGAATTGGTTGATCAGCTTTTTATATCAAAAAAATTAGCCGATCAACCTGCTAATACTTTACACGTTGGTCTATTGATGGACGGAGATGTTAAGCTGGATGAAGTTGTGGTGTCTTTGTTTAAATGTCCTAGATCTTATACGGGGGAAGATGTTGTTGAAATATCCTGCCATGGTTCTCATTTCATTTTACAGCAAATTATTTCAACTTGTATTAGACATGGTGCTCGTTTGGCAACGCCAGGCGAATTTACCCTTCGTGCATTTTTGCACGGAAAGATGGATTTGGTGCAGGCTGAAGCTGTTGCTGATCTTATTGCCTCAGGGACAAAAGCAGCCCAGGAAACAGCTTTAAATCAGGTTAGGGGAGGGTTCTCTCATGTGCTTGCTCAATTGAGGGAAGAATTGATCAAATTTTCTGCTTTAATCGAATTAGAACTGGATTTTTCACAGGAAGATGTTGAGTTTGCTGATCGCAGCAGCTTGATTGATTTATTGAACAGAATCAGTGTGACGGTACATGATCTTTTGCAATCCTTCCAATTGGGAAATGTGATCAAGAATGGTGTGAGTGTAGCCATCGTAGGGAAACCAAATGCGGGTAAATCGACACTACTCAATGCTTTGTTGAAAGAAAATCGTGCAATCGTCAGTTCAATTGCCGGAACCACCAGAGATACGATAGAAGAAGTATTGAATATTGATGGTATTTTATTCAGGTTGATCGATACAGCAGGAATCAGAGAAGGTGCAGATGAAATAGAAGCCATTGGTGTGGAAAAGAGTAAAGAGAAAATGCGCTCAGCAGATTTGGTGGTTTATTTGTTTGATGCCTTACAAGAATCCAAAGAGAGCATACAGGAAGTCCAATTTGAACTTGCATCTATAGCAAAGAATTGCTTGATGGTGGGAAATAAAATAGACGATGTACAACAAATAGACAAGCGTGCTGCATATTACCAGCTTGAAGATGTGGTGTATATTTCAGCGAAAGAGGACCAAGGATTGGGTGAGCTAAGAAGAAAGCTTACTGCCAAAGTAACACAAGGTGCAATCAATACTGAAAATACGATCGTAACCAATGCCAGACATTTTCAGGCACTGGAAAAAGTTTCTTCATCAATCATTGCCATTCAAAATGGAATTGATCAACGCCTTCCAGGCGATCTGCTTGCGATTGACATCAGACAATGTCTGCATTACCTAGGGGAGATCACTGGTCAAATCAGCAACGAAGATCAATTAGATTTCATATTCAGTAAGTTTTGCATTGGGAAGTAAAAACTTCGTATTCAAGTTTACGATTTTTAAAATATAAAAATTATATATCAAATTATGTCTGTTTCGGATCGTTTGAAAGCAATGAGAGAAGAAAAAGCGGCGGCTAATTTAAAGGCTGCTGAAATGTTTTTAGCTGATAATGCTACCAAACAGGGTGTTGTGGTATTGTCTAGCGGATTACAATATCAAATTTTGGTAGACGGAAATGGAGAGAAACCAGCATTGCATCATGTTGTTACATGTCACTACCATGGTACATTATTAAGTGGTGAAGTTTTCGATAGTTCCGTTAAAAGGGGACAACCAGCTTCATTTCCTGTAAATGGTGTGATTAAAGGTTGGGTTGAGGCATTACAACTAATGCCTGTAGGCAGCAAATGGCGTCTTTTTTTGCATCCTAATTTGGCATACGGTGATAGACAAGTTAGTGCATTGATTGGACCTAACTGTGCACTGATTTTTGATGTTGAATTGATTTCTTTTCGATAGTAGATATTTCAACAAATTCCTTATGCCGAAATTGGTTAATAAGTAAGTTAAAAACTCCTTCTCACTGCAAAAATTAAATTGCTGCCTGCAGCTACAATGCCTGATGAATAGGGTCTGTAGCGTTGGTTGGTCATGTTTTCCCAACTTGCAGTAAATGATGTTTTTGGATTAAGCTGATAGCTTGTCCTCAAATTGATGGTATACCATGAAGGTGAATAGGGTTTACCATTTCCATCTTTTGCATAAATGTCTGTCTTGGCTTGTTCGACAGGCGCCAATTCATCTGCAGACACTTCACCATTGTACATGGCGGTGAATTCAATGAATACTTTATTTCTGCTGTACCTCAAATTGGTATTACCGTAAAATGGTGCTGCATGTCTTAACGGGACTTGCTCGTTTCTGATGTCATCTGTCTCTTTTCCATTGATCCAATTGGCAAAACTCTGTATAAATAAATCTCTGCTGATCTTATAATGCACACTGGTCTGTAATCCCCATACAGTCGCAGTAGAAACATTTTGTAATGCTTGTACTCTGCTTATTGCACCATTGAATAAAATACTATCCTTCCCGTCAAATTGATAAGGTCTTAAGGTAATGGCATTGTTGAGCCAGGTGTGAAATAAATTGAATTCTACTTTTAAACGATCACTTGCTTTCCAAACAATACCCATTTCAAGATTCCATGCGTACTCTGATGTTAAATTGGGGTTGGGTACAGTCAAGTTTCCTGGAACACTCTCAAATAATTTTCCTACATCATCCACATTGGGCATGCGATAGCCTGTCGAAAAATTTGCATTCAGCTGTAGTTTATCACTTGGTCGATATACTAAACCAAGATTACCTGTCAAACCACCATCCTTGATTCTTGTTTTTTTGTATGGAAATTTGATAAATGTTGTATCAAAATTGGAATTGAGTTGGTTGTAGCTGAATCGTAATCCACTGATTAAGGTCAATGACTTATGCAAATTCAATTTATAACTGCCATAAGCACCACTGGTTTGCCAGCGGCTGTTGTTGGGGTAGCGACTAGCAAAAGGATCAGTTGATCCTGTTATAATGTTAGTCCTGGAACCGACTGACCCAACCTGGTTGTAGACATATTCAAGTCCATAAAAAAAACTTCCCTTGCCTATTTGTTTCTGTGCATCCCAATTGATATTTGTTGCATCAACACTTTCTGATTGTATAGTTCTTGTAGAACTGGCTCTTGTTCTTTCAATGCGACTCTCCGCATAGTTTTGATAACCAATCACCCATCTTGATGCGTCATACAACGCATTCTTTTTATTGTCTGCAATAGACAGCGAATGCATTCTCCACAACATGGGTCCATAATTCCATTCTGCAAAACGAAGCTTACCATTGCGGTTTTGAATTAAACGATCATATCTCGGAGCTTCTCCAGTGCCGGCATAAGTGAATGAATACGTCATGTCTACATGATCATTCAATTTGTATCGAACTTTCTGTAACAAATTCAATTGCTCGTAGCCTGAAAATCTCTGTACTCTTGGATTATTATTGTTGACAATACTGTCAATATTATTAATGCGCTCCACGTATTCTTTCCTTAAATAGGTATCGGGTCCATGAACTCCCATTTTCAAATCATCGTATTTGCTGTACGTAAACGAACTTACAAATGCCCACCTTCCTTTTGATAGGTTGAAATCAGTGTGAAATGTATTTTCCCTATTCGCGGTAGCATATCGAAGGGTAGAACTTCCTTTGAATTGTAATTCTTTACTTTCTGCAAATGCAGGTGTGATTGTATGGAAATCCATCACTCCGCCAATGGCATCACTGCCGTAGATCAAGGAACCTGGACCAAATACGACTTCTGCTCCTTCTAGACTAAGCGGATCAATACTGATGATGTTCTGCAAGTTTCCACTTCGGTATATGGCATTGTTCATGCGAACACCGTCGACCACCATTAGCACTCTATTTGTAGCGAAGCCACGGATCATGGGACTTCCTCCGCCTAACTGACTTTTTTGTATGAAGACACTTCCAATTTGTCCCAATAAATCTGCTGTAGTTTGTGGGTTCCTCAAACGCGCATCCCGCAGATTAACTTTTTCAATCATATTGGGGACTTCCTTCCTGTTTTGTTCCCATTTGTTGAAGGAAATCACTACCTCATCCAAATCCAGAACCGCAGTATCTTTTTTTTGCCCCATCGCTATAATGGAAAAAAATAAAGCAATGAAAAAAGCTGATAAATGTTTCTGGTGATTTGACATATGGATGGAAATGCGCCTTAATATTTTTGTTACGCAAAGTTAATCATCTCATCACATGAAAAACGACTTATGTGTATCATCATATGCTTATCTGCAGTAATTTTATTGAAAATTATGTCAATGCAAAGGATATTTCTGTTACTTCTGCTTTTTATTAGCTTGAATGTAGTAGCTCAAAACTCAAAGTCAATTGTATCCGGACCAATGATTGGTCATACTGAACTTAGAAGCAGTAAAGTTTGGGTTGAATTTCATAAAGATGTCAACGATGTAAAGATGCTTTTTCATGAAGCAGCTCAGCCAGATAAAAAAGACATTGGTTACAAAACAACACAATCAAACCCATATACGAATACTGCAATCTTTGAATTGAATGACCTAAGGCCAGGTACAGAATATGTCTATCAAATGGTCGGAAAAGACAATAAAGTCATCGCCTCAGGTAAATTAAAAACCCAACAACTTTGGCAATGGCGCTCTGCTCCACCAGATTTTTCATTTGTAACAGGTAGCTGTGCCTATTTTAATGAGCCACCTTATGATAGACCTGGCAGACCTTATGGTGGTGATTCTACCATCTTTACCACCATGGCCAAAGAAAAAGCTGATTTCATGTTATGGCTAGGAGATAATTGGTACACAAGAGAAGTGGATTACTATAGTGGTTGGGGACTGTACAAAAGAGCAGCAACCGATAGAAAGATTCCTATTCTGCAGGATTTCTGGAAGGCCATGCCACATTATGCGATTTGGGATGACCATGATTATGGATGGAATGATGCAGATGCGAGTTATCCATTTAAAAAAGATAGCAGAGAGGCATTTAAATCTTATTGGGCAAATCCTTCTTACGGTAATAAAGAAGATGCGGTTTATACCAAGTTTACCTGGAATGATGTAGATGTGTTTATGCTGGACGATCGTTGGTACAGAAGTAATGACAATATGAAAGACAGTATAAATGGTAAGCCAAATATCGATAAACAAATGTTTGGAAAAGAACAAATACAATGGTTGAAAAATGCATTGTTACAGAGTAATGCAAATGGAAATATCAATTTCAGAATAATTGCTACTGGTAGCCAAGTCTTGAATCCAGTTAGTCCATTTGATTGTTTTCGTCGCTTCCCTGCAGAGTACAATGATTTTCTCGACTTCCTTGCTGAAAATAAAATCAATGGGGTAGTGTTTTTTACAGGAGATCGTCACCACAGCGAAATCATTAAGCTTGACAGAAAAGGCGCTTATCCGCTTTTTGATATAACAGCATCTCCATTGACGTCTGGTACGCATAGTTTTGGCGGACCAGAAAAAGACAATCCTGCAAGAGTGATGGGTATTGATAAATTGCAGAACTATGCAAGAGTTTCTTTCTCTGGAAAATCTTCAGAAAGAAAAATGCAAGTGGAATTTCTGGGTATCAATGGCGAATTAATCAACTCCTGGTCGATTTCTCAGAAAGAGTTGAAGTCACCTAAATAATAATTTAGTTGTCTGCTTGTTTTATTGCTGGCCTCTTGTCGTTTGGATCTCTTTTTTCGTATACCTTGACGGGGTTTACAAGTGCGGGTTTGTGCTGGTGTGATCTGCTTAGTTCATATGAATAAATAGCGCGACCAATTTTATCGAAAAATGGAAATCCGACAGCTTCTTCATCGTATTTTGAATCGTTGACTACGCCATCGCTATTCACATAGATGGTAGCAGATAGCATGTAATCAATATTATTCTTGGTGTCTAGCACATAAGATACGTCTGTCATGAAGCCATAAGCCCATCCAACTTTATTAAATATTCTGATGTGGTCTGGAATTTTATGACTGCTGTCGGAAAAGAAAAATTTTACATAACTGTCGTAAAAAATCTCACTTTCGTATTTTGGATAATTGGTCTCGGAGGGGTATTGCGACATATACTGCAATAAAAACAGGCGGTCTTCTTCTGATATCTTAAAACGATTTTTTTTCTCAACGCTATTTGGAAATACTACTGATTGAATCATTTTCCTCATGTCTTCAAGCGAGATATTGTTGTGCTTTGTAAAATCAAAAGGAGCAGCTACCAATTGATCTTCTCTGTTGATATGCCCATTTCCAATCATGATAGGGGATGGAAATTGAAAACTATCTGTATTGTATTGTGGGGACTGTGTATAAATTGTATTTCCCGTTTTGTCTAGAAATTGAATGCCATTGGTATGTCTGTTTTGTTCTTCGGTATAACCCATAAACTGTCTGGTAATCCTCGTTGATGTATAGCCTTTTTCAATTAGCTTTTTGTTGGTTTGTTGTTGGCCGACAAATTGATACATCCTGTTATAAGGGTCATTTTCAGAAATCAAGAAAGCTCGTTTGATGAAATGTGCAATACTAGGATAGCTGTTTTCTGCACTGGAGTCGTTGGTCATGGCGACTTGCCGCACGTAATTACTGTCATATTTCATTCGCGTATTCTTGTTGACACCTGGCTTATTCATTTCCTGAAGTTTTTCTAATGATAAAAATGCCAATGGCATTTTAACCATCGATGCCGGATTGAAATACAAGTCTGAATCAACATTCAAATGGTAATTGGTAAAACTTGGGGTCCCTTTTTTATCGCGGTTGATTTGAGTGTAGATGATTTGGACACGGTATTGGTCAGGATTTTTTAAAACCGATTTGGTTGTGCTATCCTGAATGCCACTTAAAATTTCCTTCAGCAATGGGTCTGACTTTGTTTGCCCTATGGTTTCTGTATAACTCAAAAGGGATATTGTAAGGACGAAGAGGGTAAATCTAGAGATCATTAAATGTGCTTTATTCTTAATAAATTTATATCAATATCAAAGGAGTACAAAATGAGGAACATAAAATACTTGAAAATCTTGATTTGCTGTATAAGTATTGTGATTCATGTAAATGGGCAGCAACTGGATACCGAAGAAAAATTATACAGGCCGGCTTTTCATTTTACTCCTCCTGCTAATTGGATGAATGATCCTAATGGGATGTTTTATTTAAATGGAGTGTACCATTTGTATTATCAGTACAATCCCTATGCGTCAGTTTGGGGCCCCATGCATTGGGGACATGCTACAAGTAAGGATTTGGTGCATTGGGAACACCAGCCAATTGCTTTGTTTCCTGATCGTTTAGGTACAATTTTTTCAGGCTCAATTATAGTAGATCATAATAACACCTCTGGCTTTGGTAAAGATGGGAAAGTTCCCGTTGTTGCAATATATACGCAACATGACCAAGAAAGCGCCGATAAAGGAAAGATTGACTTTCAAACACAGGGAATTGCATATAGTCTGGATGAAGGGTATACATGGACCAAATTCCAATCAAATCCAGTTTTAAAAAATCCAGGCATTAGAGATTTTAGAGATCCCAAAGTATTTTGGCACGAAGAATCAAAAAAATGGATCATGACGCTTGCGGTTCTAGATCGCATTCATTTTTATTCTTCTGCTAATTTAATTGCATGGGAAAAACTCAGTGAATTCGGAGATAAATCAGGTGCCCATGGGGGCGTTTGGGAATGTCCGGATTTGTTTCCTTTAGAATACAAAGGAAAACAAGAATGGGTACTGTTGGTAAATATGAATCCTGGTGGCCCAAACAAAGGTTCAGCAACACAATATTTTGTTGGCGATTTTAATGGAAAAACTTTTAGTCCAAATTCACCAAACACCAAATGGGTGGATTATGGTCCAGATGAATACGCCGGTGTTACATTTTCCAACACAAAGCATCAAACTATCTTTTTGGGCTGGATGAGCAACTGGAATTATGCCAATACAGTCCCAACACAAAAATGGCGAAGCGCTTGTACATTTCCCAGAAAACTGAGTTTGTATAAACAGGATGGTGAATATCTTCTTGCGTCTTCTCCTTTTTTGGTAAATCCACAAATTTTCTCTGAAATAAGTAACGAACTATCTAATACAAAACCACAGTTTATCACATTGAACCAGTTGGATAGTGAAAAAGATTTTTCGATCACGCTTAGTAATAATTCGAATGAGAAGCTGGTTATCAATTTTGTTGCCAAACTGAAAGAGTTTCATATTGATCGTTCTAATTCAGGTATTATCAATTTTGATAAAGGGTTTTCAGAAATTATAAAGGCACCACGATTTTCTACAACCAAATGGATGGATATCAAGTTGGTTATCGATAAAACCTCAGTTGAGGTTTTTGCCGATAATGGGCTCACAGTGATGACTGCAATCTATTTTCCAACTGAACTGTATAATACCATTCAATACCAGCTTCCGGAAGGTTCAAGTATGCTTGTTTACGCCTTAAATTAAGCTAGAAATAAACTTGTTTTTGGGTATATTTGGTTAACCCCTTAAACCAGTGCATATGCAGGTCTTACTTGGTGTAATTTTTCATTTTATAGGTGGATTTGCCTCTGGAAGTTTTTACATGCCCTATAAACAAGTGAAGGGTTGGAATTGGGAAAGTTTTTGGATTGTGGGTGGTATGTTTTCTTGGTTGATTGTCCCACCCGTTGCAGCATATCTTACCATACCAGGTTTTGTTGAAATCATCCAAGGTACTTCGGGTTCAATTTTGTTGCTGACCTATTTCTTTGGTGTTTTGTGGGGTATAGGTGGACTAACCTATGGTTTGGGAGTTCGCTATTTGGGGGTCTCTTTGGGAAGCAGTATCATATTGGGTTTGTGCATGGTATTTGGGGCTTTGATACCTGCATTGTATTACGATGTGAATCCAGTCGAAGGAAAAGACACATTCTCTCAAATGATAAGCAGCAATTGGGGCTTGACTGTTTTGGGAGGTTTGTTGCTTTGTGTAATTGGTATTGTGGTAAGTGGTAAAGCTGGAGTGATGAAAGAAAAAGAAATGAAAGCCGTTTCAGCCGAATACAAATTTGCACTGGGTATGACGGTGGCTATTGTCTCTGGTATTTTAAGTGCCTGTTTCAATTTCGGATTAGAAGCTGGACAATCCATGGCAAATGTTGCAAATGCAGTTTGGGTTGCTTCGCATCCAGGGGAAGGGGAGTTTCTCTATCGAAATAATGTTGTCTATGTCGTTCTGCTTTGGGGAGGACTTACCACCAATTTTATTTGGTGCATGGTGTTGAATTTTAGAAATAAAACTTTCGGAGATTATACCAACAAATCAACTCCATTGCTGAAGAACTATTTGCTCTCTGCTTTGGCAGGGACAATGTGGTTTTTGCAATTCTTTTTTTACGGCATGGGAGAAAGCAAGTTGGGAAATGGCGCTAGTTCTTGGATCTTACACATGGCATTCATCATCTTAATTGCCAATGTATGGGGTCTGGTACTAAGAGAATGGAAGGGTGTTGGTAAGAAAACAAATGCTACAATTATTGCAGGTATTGCAATTATCATTTTATCTGTACTGTTAGTAGGATATGGAAATAGTCTACACAGTTAATTTTTAAAAAAGGCTTGGGCATGAATGAGTTTAAACACGTGAGTTATTTATGGGATGATGCAATGGCAAAGTCAATAGAGGGTGATGAAGTTGCTCTCCTGGTTTATCGCTCCAATTTATTGGGAGCCGATTTAAGATTGACAAATTATGGAGGTGGTAATACATCCTGTAAAGTGATGGCCAAAGATCCGCTCACTGGAAATGATGTAGAAGTAATGTGGGTCAAAGGCAGTGGTGGTGATTTGGGAACTATGAAAAGAAACGGACTAGCTGCTTTATATGTAGACAGGTTGAGGAGTTTGAAGAATGTGTATGGCGGGTTATCGACTGAAGATGGTATGGTTGAATTGTTTAACCACTGTATTTATGACCTGGCATCCAAAGCGCCAAGTATTGATACACCATTGCATGGCTTTCTTCCATTCAAACACATTGATCACCTTCATCCGGATGCCGCCATCGCAATTGCAGCATCTGAAGAAGGAAAAGAAATCACACAAGAACTTTTCAAAGGAACAATTGGATGGGTAGAATGGCAGCGTCCTGGTTTTGACTTGGGTCTTCAGCTCAAGCAATGTCTGGATGAGAACCCTGGAATTCGTGGAATCATGCTGGGCTCTCATGGTTTGTTTACCTGGGGAGATACTGCACATGCTTGTTATGTCAATTCGCTGGAAGTAATTGAATACTGTGCTGCTTATATAGAGGATAAAATCAAATCCAATGGTATTGTTTTCGGTGGAGCAAAAGTGGAAGCAGTTGAAAAAACTAAACGACTTCAACAAGCTGCACAATTATCTCCCATTTTAAGAGGACTTTGTTCATCGCAGAACAAGATGGTTGGACATTTTACAGATGGTGATAAGGTCTTGGAGTTCATCAATTCAAACGACCTGCAAAAACTAGCACCAATGGGAACGAGCTGTCCTGATCATTTTCTCAGGACCAAAATCAGTCCCTTGGTATTGGATCTACCACAAGGCATTGACCTCAGCGATACAGACAATATAAAAGAAATGCTTTCGCCTCAATTTGAGTCTTATCGTAACATGTATGCATCATATTATGAAAGCTGCAAACACGAAAATAGTCCAGCCATACGGGATCCGAATCCTGTCGTAATTCTTTATCCTGGCGTGGGCATGTTTACTTATGCGAAAGACAAAGCGACTGCTAGAATTGCGGCTGAATTTTATGCCAACGCAATCAATGTAATGCGTGGAGCAGAAGCAATTTCATCATATACCGCACTGCCTCACCAAGAAGCTTTTGATATTGAATATTGGCTTCTGGAAGAAGCAAAACTTTTGCGAATGCCTAAGCCCAAGGCGCTTTCAGGAAAAGTAGCTTTGGTGACTGGAAGTGCAGGAGGAATTGGAAAAGCTGTCGCAAAGAAATATGCGGAAGAGGGAGCATGTGTTGTACTCACAGATTTAGATAAAGAGCGTTTAGAAAAAACGAGGTTGGAGTTTGTTGAAAAATTTGGGAAAGATGCAGTTCATGCTGTTGGGTTTAACATAACAGATAGTCCTAGTATTGTAGATGCATTTGAATCGACTGCTTTGGTATTTGGTGGTGTTGATATTGTAGTCAATTCTGCTGGTCTCTCCATCTCCAAATCTATTGAAGACCATACAGAGAAAGATTGGGACTTATTGTATGATGTTTTGGTAAAGGGACAATTCTTGGTAACACAAGCAGCTGTTAAAATAATGCGCAAACAAGCAAAAGGTGGAGATATCATCAATATTGTGAGTAAGAATGCTTTGGTGTCCGGACCAAACAATGCTGGATATGGTTCTGCAAAAGCAGCCCAATTGCATTTAGGTCGACTTAATGCAGCGGAGCTTGGTAAAGATGGGATTAGGGTAAATACAGTCAACCCAGATGCTGTTATAGCTGATAGTAAAATTTGGGAAGGCGATTGGGCGAAAGGCCGCGCAGAAGCCTATGGTATTTCTGTAGAAGAGCTGCCTGCTTTTTATGCCAAGCGTACACTGTTGAACCAAATTATCTTGCCTGAAGATATTGCCAATGCATGTTTTGCGTTTGTCGGTGGCCTGTTGGCTAAATCGACTGGAAATGTGATCAATGTAGACGGCGGTATAGCCAATGCTTTTGTTCGTTAAATATAATTGAAGTCATGAGAATCTTACAATCCGACATAGACAATTACAATAGTGACAGTCATAGAGAACACGATAAAAAGTTTAGTTACTCCTTTGATACTGTAGATAGGACAGAAGAAATTATTGCACAGTTGACAAGATTTCAGGTGGCTATCCCGAGTTGGGCACTTGGTGCGGGTGGGACAAGATTCGGAAGATTTTCAATAGGAGGAGAGCCTGCAAATTTGGAACAAAAAATAGATGATGTAGGGCTCATTCATAAACTGAACCAATCAAGTGGTGCAATATCCCTGCATATACCATGGGACATTCCTACAGATGCTGCCCACATTAAATCTCTTGCGCAAGAGCATGGTCTGCAGTTTGATGCCATGAATTCAAATACATTTCAAGACCAACAAAACCAACAGCACAGTTACAAGTATGGCTCTTTGCAACATGTTGACAAATCAGTGCGAAAGCAAGCAATAGCTCACAATCTTGATGTAATTAAACATGGAATTGATTTGGGCTCAAAATCATTAACTGTCTGGCTATCTGATGGTTCTTGTTTTCCGGGTCAACTCAATTTTAGAAAAGCATTTCAACATGTGCTTGAAAGTTTAGAAGAAATTTACCACGTGTTGCCTCCAGATTGGAAACTGTTCATTGAATACAAGGCTTTCGAACCTAATTTTTATTCGATGACGGTAGGAGATTGGGGACAGTCGTTGTTACTGGCAAACAAGCTAGGTCCTAAAGCATATACGTTGGTCGACTTAGGACACCACCTCCCGAATGCAAATATTGAACAGATCGTTTCCTTGCTCTTGATGGAAAATAAGCTGGGAGGATTTCATTTCAACGATTCTAAATATGGCGACGATGATTTAACCGTAGGATCCATCAGGCCGTATCAGCTATTTCTTATTTTCAGAGAATTGGTGGAAGGTATGAATGCCCGTGGAATGGATCATGCGCAGGATTTAGGATGGATGATTGACGCGTCCCACAACATAAAAGATCCACTCGAAGATCTTTTGCAATCCGTAGAAGCAATTCAAATTGCATATGCTCAAGCTTTGTTGGTGGATGACCTTGCATTAGAAGAGGCAAGATCTGCAAATGATGTAGTACGAGCACAAGAAATTCTTCAAAATGCTTTCCGAACTGATGTTCGTCCAATAGTTGCTGAAGCAAGAAAAAGAAAAGGTGCTGCATTAGATCCATTGGGCGCTTACAGAAAACTAAAAGTTAGAGAACAATTGATCAAAGAAAGAGGTGCAAATGTAAAAGCTACTGGATTGTAGTATGAAGCAAATGGAAGTCATAGCTGTTTTTGATATTGGAAAGACTAACAAAAAACTTTTTCTTTACGATCATGCACTGCAAACTGTATTTGAGAAATCTGTCGTTCTACCTGAAATAGTTGATGAAGACAATTTCCCTTCCGAAGACATCAATTCCTTAAGCAGTTTTGTGGTGAATGAATTCGATGCTGTCCTAGAAGATCCTCGTTACTTGGTGAAGGGAGTTAATTTTAGTGCTTATGGTGCCAGCTTGGTTTATCTGGATCAAAATGGCAAAGTGATTACACCTTTGTATAATTATTTGAAGCCTTACCCGAAGCCTTTACAAGAAAGTTTTTATAGCCACTATGGCGGTGAAAATGAATTTTCACGTTCTGCTGCATCTCCGGTTTTAGGAAGTTTAAATTCGGGTATGCAGTTGTACCGGCTCAAATATGAACAACCAGAAATTTTTAAAAGAGTAGTGCATGTACTTCATCTTCCCCAATATCTTTCTTGGCTGATTACAGGCAAATTTTATACGGAACTTACCAGCATTGGCTGTCACACCAACTTGTGGAATTTTGATAAGCAAACTTATCAGCAATGGTTGTCAGAAGAAGGTATCTTGACCTTATTGCCAGAGATCGTATCTTCCTCGTCAGTCGTTCATGTAGATTACAAAGGAAAAAATATTGCAGTTGGTATTGGATTGCACGACAGCTCATCTGCTTTGATACCATACCTTAAGCAAAGGGAAACGAATTTCATGTTGTTATCGACCGGAACATGGTGCATCAGTTTAAATCCATTTAACCATAGTCCGCTAACCGAAGAAGAATTAAAGAACGATTGTCTTTGTTATTTGCAAAGCAATGGCAAACCAGTAAAAGCCGCTAGGTATTTTGGTGGGCATATTCACCAGGAATTTGTTCAAAATATTGCTACTCATTTTTCTGTATCTCAAGATGAAATTCTTACTTATACATTCACAGATGAAGAAATACTGGAATTAAAGAAAAGTGATAGTGTAGATTATATGACTGTCATAGATGCTAAGTCGGCCTATTTTATTGCACTTCAAAAATTAGTAAAGGATCAAAAAAAATCAATAGATTGGGTGCTGTATAATGCAGATGTGGATGAAATTATTGTTGATGGAGGTTTTGCCCAAAATAAATTATTCATGCAACTTCTTGGTTTTCATTTTCCAGAAAAAGAAATCACTGCATCAACAATGCACCAAGGTTCTTCACTCGGTGCAGCCATGGTGTTAAAAGAACAGCTATGGAAATACTAAATAAAAATACATATATCGAAACCGCTCCTGACAAAAAGCAGGCTATTGACCAATTAGCGCTTCCTGAAAAAGTGTTGCAATTTGGTACTGGTGTACTTTTGAGAGCTTTGCCTGATTATTACATTGAACATGCAAATCAAAATGGAAGATTTAATGGTCGGGTAGTAATGGTGAAGTCAACGCCAACACCAGTCGAGTCTGTATATATTGATCAAGATAGTTTGTTTACACAAGTGATTCGGGGTATTGAAGATGGAAAGCCAATGGAGGCATTTTTTTTGAATACTTCCGTTTCAAGATGCCTTCATGCCAAGGAAAATTGGAATGAAATTTTAAAGTTTGCAACATCCCCTCATTTGGAAGTTGTTATTTCTAATACAACAGAAGTAGGTATCGTCTACAAGGACGAAAACATTAATGATGGTTGTCCTGAATCATTCCCAGCAAAACTATTGGCAGTACTGTATCGTCGTTTTGAATTTTATAATGGTGATATGAATAAGGGACTGGTAATCCTTCCTACAGAATTAATCGATAAGAATGCAGAACAGTTGCAAATGATTGTCAATCAATTGGCGGTATTTAATCAATTGAGTGAAGCGTTTGTGTTTTGGTTAAATCAGGCCAATGATTTCTGCAATACGCTCGTAGATCGGATTGTACCGGGTAAATTATCAGATTCATCAAAACAGGAAATACAGAATAAGATCGGTTATCGTGATGAACTGATGATTATGTCTGAACCTTATGCTTTGTGGGCCATCGAATCGAAAAGTCCAAGAGTGTCTACACGTTTAAGTTTTATTCATCCTTCCAAGGGGTGTAAACTGGTCGATGATTTACATGTGTACAAAGAATTGAAGCTAAGGTTGCTAAATGCTACACATAGTTTTTCTTGCGCCTATGCGATACGTTCTGGATTTACTTATGTTCGTGAATCCATGCAAAATGAAAAATTTAGAACATTTGTCATTGGGTTGATTAATGAAATAAAAGCGGTGTTGGAAACAGATGCGTCTATCACAAAAGACATGGCAGATCATTTTGGAAATGCCGTTATAGATCGTTTTAGTAATCCATATATCGATCATAAATGGGAGAGTATATCGCTGCATTACCGGACCAAAGTTGAGGTAAGGTGTATCCCTTTAATTATGAAGGCAGTCTTAATGGAGAATGGCGCATATCAACATATGTTAAAGGGACTTACTGAGTTTAATTTATTTTCGCAGGGTGAGTTAAATCAATTTCTAGAAAAGGAATTACATGGCAAAGAGTAAACATTTTTACATTAGGAAGTCGCATCGCTATCTCGGACTGTTATTGGGGATACAGTTTTTGTTGTGGACAATCGGAGGATTGTATTTCAGTTGGAACGATATTGACGAAGTACATGGTGATTTTCAAATGAAAAGGGTGCCATTGCTAAGCTCAGATATACAATTGGTTTCACCATCAATTGTTTTGGATTCCATCAAGAAAATACATCGAATTGACTCATTGGTATCGATACAATTGATTGACATTCTCGGAAAACCTGTTTATCAAGTCAGGTGTATATCTGCATTGCATGATATGCAAACGCATACTGATCATCATGATTTGATGAATCATCTGGCGGATGCACAAACAGGTCAATTGCGCTCTCCTTTGTCAGAACAAGAAGCAGTAGCTGTTGCCAAACGACATTTTATAGATAATGCTGAAGTGGTTAAAATTGAGAAAGTAGATAGTATTCATGCTCATCATGAATATCGTTCTGGTGAATTGCCTGCCTATGCTATTAGCTTTGAGCATCCTTCAAAAACCACTGTTTATGTTGCAACAGAGTTAGGGACAGTCCAGAAATTCCGCAACGACAAATGGCGTGTATTTGATTTCTTATGGATGTTGCACACCATGGATTATGAGGGGCGTGATAATTTCGGAAATATTTTACTCAGAGCCTTTTCTGTATTTGGATTGATAACTGTGCTATCTGGATTCTTGCTTTATTTCATATCATCTAAACGTTTCAAAGGAAAAGCAAATTAGTGTGCTGCCAGCTCTCTTAATGTTTGTAAAATGATGTCCATGGTTTGCGGACCAATACTCATACCTGTAAGGTACTCACTATGAGGAATTTTATTTTCAGGCTTAAAGAAACTGGGCTTTAGAATGTAGCCGAGCGCATCTTGCGATAAGCCCATAACAAATTTGGCGCCTTTGTTTTTCATTAAGTCTTTTGATGCTAAGCCCAGTGCAGGGACTGTCTCACCAGGATGAGTTGCAAACGAGCAATCTCCAATTGAAAAATAGGCAATTTCCGAAGTAACTGTCGTGCCAAATTCACGTTTGATTACCCCTGCTTTAGAAAGCATTTTAAAGGTTTGATTTTCGACTGGAAACTCAACAGTCTTTGACTCAAAAGAAATGGAGTTAGAATTATTTTTATTTGGTTTTTTTAATAGTCCAAGTGTATACTTGGCAAGTAAACTACCATACTTATCAGCATTTTCAAATGACGAGGGTACATCTTCTGGTTGAACCCATCCACCTATAGCTCCTTGTAAAAACAGGTTGACACCCCCATGTTGTTTATCCATGGTTTTATAGTATCCCCAGAGATAATCTGCACTGGCAGATGTAGTGGCATCGTCCATTATGGTGGGATGACAAGCAAAGTTGGTGAGTGTTGCTATATTTTTTCCAGCTTTATCTTTCAGTTGTAAAACACTGACAGATCTGTCAATTTCAGTTGGTTCTGAAATGTTTTTAACCCAATCTTCTCCAAAATTTCCGTTGGTATAGAATAGATCGACTGACTTTTTTGAAAAATAAGCTTCTTGAATGGCTTGCACTGCTTGGTTGACAATCTTCTGGAGATGCTGTTCATTGACTCCTGTATGTGCAAAATCCTTTCCCCAAATACCAACAACATCCGGACCCGCATGGGTATGGGTAGAAGTCATAACAATATGATTGGAATTTATTGCAGGTACTTTGGATTTTAATTGCTGTCTTATTTCAATAAGTTGTGGATATAATAGTCCAATGCAATCGAATGTCAGTAAGATAATTTCATCTTTACCATTGCTTACATATACAGCTTTGGCGTATAGTGAATCATGGACATCTATGAATGGTCGGTTTGGTTTTCCGCCCGCAAGAAAGAGTGAATCTTTATCTGGGTTGATTGATTTTTGAGCTGCACCTGCCAAGAATGATTGCGCTTGAAGAAATATGCTGTTTAGCGCCAATATGAGTACTATCAAAATGAGTTTTTTCATCTCACCTACTTTCTTTAAAAATATTGAATAAAATCCGTTCGAAATCCTCTCTCATGAATTAACTTTAAAAGGAACAAGTTTTGCCATATGCATAAATCATCTTCAAAAAGTCGAAGGTCCTTCCTTCGCAACAGCGCAGCCATTGCTGCGGGTTTTTTTATAGTACCTCGCCACGTATTGGGTAAAGGGTATATACCACCCAGTGATCAGTTAACCAAAGGAATAATTGGTGTTGGGGGAATGGGTCGTGGTCACATCCCATATGCAGGAACTAGGGTTGTTGCCATTTGCGATGTAGAAAAAAAGCATCTTGCTGAAGCCGAAAAGATGATTGGTGGTGGTGTAAAAACCTTTCATGATCACAGAGCGTTAATTGCTTTGCCTGAAGTAGATATTGTGCATATTGCGACGCCTCCACATTGGCATGGCATCATGGCAATAGAAGCAGCACAAGCAGGTAAAGATATCTGGTGTGAAAAGCCAATGACAAGAACAATAGGAGAGGGAAAGCGGGTAGTGGAAGCTGTAAAACAGTATGGGCGAATGTTTCGTTTAAATACCTGGTTCAGGTTTGAGGATAATTTTTATGGGATGAAAACCAAAGTTAAGCCCATCAAAAAGTTGGTAGATTCTGGATTACTGGGTTGGCCACTTACAGTAACAGTGAGCAAGCATACTGGTTTCGACTGGAAATTTTATTGGGTTGGAAAAACACAACTCGAAGCACAGCCGGTTCCTGAAACCTTGGATTACGATAGGTGGCTGGGACCTGCTCCATATAAGCCTTACAATGCACATAGGGTGCATGGTACATTCAGAGGATATTGGGATTATGATGGTGGTGGATTAGGCGATATGGGTCAACATTATTTAGACCCCATTCAATATTTCCTGGGGAAAGATGATACCAGTCCTGTTTCAGTGGAAGTTGATGCTGAACAACAACACCCTGATGCTTGTGGTACCTTCAGAAAGATTGTATACACTTATGCCGATGGATGTAAAATTGTATTGGATGGGGAAGCAAAAGATCCAAATGTGCCTTACATAGAAGGGCCTAATGGCAAAGTATTCAATGGATTCAAATCAACCATACCCAATTTAGAAGACAAGATTGCAATGATGCCGGATCCTGAGCCACAAGTGACAGATTTCTTGGAGTCTGTACGTTATAGGAAAACATTCGCATTGAATGAATCAAATGGCCATCGTTCCTGTACCATTATCAATATGGGAAAAATTGCTTTGCAATTGGGAAGGAGTCTAAAGTTTGATCCAGTAGCACAAGTGTTTATTGGTGATGATGAAGCGAACCGACTTGTTTATCCAGCTATGCGTGCTCCTTGGAATATTTGATTAAAATAGAAAACATGACAAAGAAGTTTAACCTCTATATTCTAATTACATGCCTGTTGTTTAGTGCTCAAGCACAACAACAAACATCAGAACAGTTAACTGCATTATTTCCTTATCAACAATCGGCATCTGTTCAATCTTCCTTACTTAAAATGGATTCATGGTCATCAAAGGAGTGGAGGAATTTATTCAAGATGCTGGATGATGATTCTCTTAAATTAAAAGCGACTTACACTGTCGATGCATATGTTCATTATGCCAATAGCAATGCAGTACTTGTACCTGCAACTACTCAACAAGTTGTAAACGGACTCAAGCAGGTAAAGTCATTTTATGCAAAGAATTATCTGATTCCAATGCTAGGGGCCTTAGGATCGGAAATTGGAATCGCTCCTTTAAGTAAATACCTCAAAGATCCTGTTTTTGTTGGACCAGCTGCAAGGGCTTTAGCTGCTATTGGTTCAGATAATGCAAAGGCAGCTTTATCAAGTGCTTTATTAAAAGCAGCAGCGCCTCAGAAAATGCATATCAATGCTGCATTAGCTCATATGCAATTTAAACTTCCAGAGATGAAGAGTGAGGATACGAAAGGAAGAATTGGTTTGGTGAATTTTCAAGATCCTAGGTATTTGGCTAAGGTCCAGGAACAGATGGAACAAGCAAAAGATCCAGTCACAAAAAGAAATATTTTGTCACAGCTAGAAAAAGTAACCAGTGTTGCCGCCTTAATGGAAACTGCAAAATACCTGGATGATCCTGTCTTAAAAAAGCAAGCAGCTTCCATAATGGCACGTATGGCTTTGCGTGACAATTCACTTAGGGGAAGGGGACCCAGAGCAGTTTTGGAAAAAGCGTTACCGCTCATTGGGGGCACAGACAGTATTAGTTTAAATAAGCTTTTAAAAAATTATCTCAGAGCAATGCCTTACGATGAGGTAATCACTGCAGTTGGCATGTCGGATGAGGAGAGAAAGCTAGGCTTTGAAGCACTATTTAATGGGACAAATTTAGATAAATGGATAGGCAATAAGAAAGGATATGCCTTAGAAGACAGTGTTATTGTTACGCATCCAGAATTGGGTGGTGGAAACATTTATACTGCTGAAGAGTATAGCGATTTTGAATTTCGTTTTGAATTTCAGCTTACTCCAGGAGCAAATAATGGATTAGGTATTAGAGCGCCGATAAAAGGTGACGCGGCTTATGAAGGAATGGAGCTTCAGATTTTAGATAATGAATCACCCATCTATGAAAAACTAAAACCGTATCAGTACCATGGTTCTGTTTATGGTGTTATACCTGCTAAGCGTGGGTACCTGAAAACTACTGGTGATTGGAATGAACAAACAGTCGTTGTGAAAGGAACGAAAATTATCGTAACCTTAAATGGTCAGGTGATTCTTGATGGAGATATTAAGGAGGCTTCAAAAAACGGGACTGCAGATGGAAGAGAGCATCCTGGTTTGATGAATACTAAAGGGCATATCGGTTTTCTTGGTCACGGTGATGTAGTAAGATTCAGAAACATCAGAATTAAAAAATTATAGTATTAGTATTGTTCGAAGTAAAAAAATCATCGTTATGAAGTCATTGAAATTAGTCGTGTTGTCGATTTTATTTTATTCATCTTCACATGCCCAAGATTTACAAGGCGCCTGGGTAAGGGATTTGGATACAGCAATTCAATACATGACGATTGTAGATAATTATTTTGTGGTCAGCACATTCCATGTGGATAATAAAAAGTTTATCAGAACAAGAGGAGGCGCCATTAAAATAGATCAAGAAAATATTTCAGGTGTTGTTGAGTTCAATACCGATAATAAAGATGAAGTAAAACTTACATTCAGTTATGATCACCAGCTAAAAGGCAAGAAGTTGCATTTACCTGCAGAAGGTATTTCAAAAGAATGGACAAAAGTTGATGATGCTAAATCTGGTTTATCAGGAAATTGGCAAATAGTTGGTCGTCACCAAAACGGAAACATGGTACCAATGAACCCAGGTGCAAGAAAAACCATCAAGATCATGTCTGGTACACGCTTTCAATGGGCTGCCATCAATTCAGAAACCGGAGAATTCTTTGGAACGGGAGGTGGGTCTTATACTTTTAAAAATGGACAATACACAGAGCAGATAGAATTTTTCTCAAGGGATGCATCCAGGGTAGGGGCATCACTTTCTTTTGATGCAGAAATCAAAGATGGGGATTGGCACCACAAAGGAAAAAGCTCAAAAGGAGATCCCATCCATGAAGTATGGAAAAGACATCATAAGAAATAATTAAGCAATAAAAACTTAGTTGCTTTTCTGCAATTGAATGGATAATTCTTTCAGCTGGCTATCATCTATTGTTGAAGGTGCATCAAGCATTACATCTCTTCCTGAATTGTTCTTAGGGAAGGCGATAAAGTCACGAATACTTTCACTTCCACCAAGTATTGAACAGAGTCTGTCGAAGCCAAATGCAATACCACCATGCGGAGGAGCACCGTATTCAAAAGCACCCAACAAGAATCCAAATTTATGCAATGCCTCTTCCTGTGTCATGCCAAGCGCTTCAAACATTTTTTCTTGAAGTTCTCTTTGGAAGATACGGATAGATCCACCACCAATTTCATTGCCATTCAAAACCATGTCGTATGCATTGGCTTTGATTTGTGCATAGGGATGTGAAAGATAGTTGGCAGCATCACTAATCTTCGGATCATTTTCAATCATCGTCTGGATTTGTGAAGGCTTGGGTGAAGTGAAAGGATGGTGACGCGCAACCCATCTGTTTTCTTCTTCTGCATATTCAAATAATGGGAAATCTAAAACCCACAAAAGTTTAAACTCATCTTTTTTACGAAGTCCCATTTGCTCGCCCATTTCAAGTCTCAATTCACTCATCGCTTTGCGTGTACGTTCTTCGGCACCAGCAAGAACCAAAATGATATCGCCTTGTTTTGCTTCAGCTGCTGATGCAATTAATTTAAGTCTATCCTCGTTGTAAAATTTATCGATGCTGCTCTTTAGGCTTCCATCTTCATTGTAACGGATATAAGCGAGACCTTTCATGCCAATTTGTGGACGCTTCACCCATTCTGTTAATTCATCCAACTGCTTTCTGGTAAATGCCGCACCACCGGGTACCGAGATAGCCAATACTGTTTCAGCTCCATCAAATACTGGGAAACCTGCATCATTGATCAATGCAGCATGGTCTTGTTTGTTGAGGTATACTGAAGTTGGTTTTTTCAATGTGCAGATCTTCATGCCAAAACGAATATCTGGCTTGTCATTTCCATAAGTCCACATGGCATCTTCCCATGTAGTGCGCTCGACTGCATCGGTATAATCTATGTTCTTGACATCTTTGAAAATTCTTTTGATCAATTTCTCAAACATGTTCAAAATGTCTTCTTGCTCAACAAAAGCCATTTCGCAGTCGATCTGCGTAAATTCTGGTTGTCTATCTGCTCTTAAGTCTTCATCTCTGAAGCACTTTACAATTTGATAGTATCTGTCGTATCCACTTACCATCAACAATTGTTTGAAGGTTTGTGGCGACTGCGGAAGTGCATAAAACTGTCCACCATTCATTCTTGAAGGCACTACAAAATCTCTTGCTCCTTCTGGTGTTGACTTGATAAGGAATGGAGTTTCTATATCCATAAAACCTTGCTCATGCAAATAGTTTCTTGCTGCACGGTTAACTGAATACCTAAGCTCTAAATTTCTTTTTACAGCGTTTCTCCTCAAATCGAGATACCTGTATTTCATTCTTAAATCATCTCCTCCATCGGTATCATCTTGGATGGTAAAGGGGGGGACTGCCGACTTGTTTAATATCTTGAAAGAGTGAACATCAATTTCAATTTCTCCTGTTGGGATAGCTGTATTTTTATTGCTTCTCTCAATTACTGTTCCAGTCGCCTGTAATACAAATTCACGACCAAGTGGATTCTCATCTAGTGTTGTGTTAAGGGATTCATTGAACACCAATTGCGTAATGCCATAGCGATCTCTTAAATCGACAAATGTGATTGCACCAAACTTCCTGACTGTCTGGACCCAGCCAGCAAGGGTTACTTCATTTTTACAATCATTTAATCTGAGCTCTCCACAAGTATGTGATCTGAACATAATAATTATTTTGAATAGGCAATTGAGCCTTGATTTGCGCTCTCAAAGATAATTCAAGCAGGGCATAAATGGTATGATTAGTTGGATGCTTTGGCTGCTTCCTCTTCTAATAATTCTTCTGTTTGTTGGTGCACTTGCTCTTCAAAATTCTCTTTGCGTATATAAATCAAATAGTAGTAGGCAAGAATGAGTAGGCCAATACCAAAAGGAACAATTGCAAATTGTCTAAGTCCCCATGTGCCAATAAGGTTTTCATCCCAGCCGAAAAACTCGCCAATCATCCAGGTGCAATTCGCAGTAATCCAAAAGTCAATTGCAAGGTTATGAATAAACTCACTCCTGATCTTTCTGGTATGATGGGTAATCAAAATAGCTACCGAAAGGGTAGGTATAATCATGATAAGTCCTGGAATCTTTAAATTCATAGCCCAGCAAACATCCTTGAACAGCCAAAATAATATATGGAGGTTTTCTAGTTTCCTAAATTTATAGGGAATGTAGTAGACAGATGCTTTTTTCATCTTTTATATTTGTGCCGAGGTAGTATTAACCTTTCATGGCTTCTGCCATGGTTTTGCCAATGTCAGCTGGACTATCTACTACATGAATTCCACACTCACGCATGATCTTCATTTTTGCAGCAGCTGTATCATCAGAACCACCAATGATTGCGCCAGCATGTCCCATTCTTCTTCCGGGAGGGGCAGTCTGACCAGCAATGAAACCAACAACTGGTTTTGTTCCGTGTTCTTTTATCCAATTGGCAGCTTCAGCTTCCATGCCACCACCGATTTCACCAATCATTACAATTCCCTTGGTTTCTGGATCTTTCATCAACAGTTCTACAGCTTCTTTGGTCGTGGTTCCAATGATTGGATCTCCACCAATACCAATTGCTGTCGTTACACCCAAGCCAGCTTTCGCAATTTGGTCAGCTGCTTCGTAAGTAAGGGTACCTGATTTTGATACGATACCAATATTTCCTTTTTTGAAAATAAACCCTGGCATGATACCCACTTTACATGCCTCTGCTGTAATTACGCCAGGGCAGTTGGGTCCAATTAATCTTGTATTTTTTCCTTGCAGATAGTTCTTTACTTTAACCATATCCTGCACTGGAATTCCTTCGGTGATACAAACCACCAAGCCAATTCCTGCTTCAGCAGCTTCAATAATGGCATCTCCAGCAAATGCGGGAGGTACAAAAATGATACTTACATCAGCACCAGTATTTTTTACTGCATCTGCAACTGTATTGAAAACTGGCCTGTCTAGGTGTGCACTACCACCTTTTCCTGGGGTTACACCACCCACAACCTGTGTTCCGTATTCAATCATTTGAGTGGCATGGAATGTGCCCTCTGTCCCTGTAAAACCTTGTACGATTATTTTCGAAGATTTGTTCACTAGAACTGCCATGGTTATCTGTAATTTTTGTGAGGCGAAGGTAATGAAAACTGAAAACTTTTTACTTCAATAAATCATCCATATTTCTGGTATTGTCGATCTTCCCTTTTATTTCCAGCATCCTCATGTCTTTGGCATCTTGAAGGAATTCTGAGGCGAAAATGAAATTGTTGAGCCTTTCATTTTTGCTGAAAATGATCTCTTTGTTGGTTCCTTCCCATTCTTTCTTCCCCTGGTACATATAGAGTATTCTGTCGCCTATCTCCATCACACTGTTCATGTCGTGTGTATTGATGATGGTTGTGATATTAAAGTCTGTGGTGATTTCCCTGATCAGCTTATCAATTACAAGTGATGTTTGAGGGTCTAGTCCAGAATTGGGTTCATCACAAAATAGGTATTGAGGGTTCAGTACAATCGCTCTGGCTATGCCCACCCTTTTTTTCATTCCCCCGCTTAATTCAGCAGGATATTTTTTATGAGCCTGACTCAGATTTACCCTGTCAAGGACTTCATCCGCTCTTTTTTGTTTTTCAGCTTTTGTCTTGGTTGAAAACATATCCAAAGGGAACATGATGTTTTGTTCTACTGTCATGCTGTCAAAAAGGGCAGATCCCTGAAACAGCATTCCAATTTTTCTCCTCATTTCTTTTTTCTCATCGGTATTCATTTGAGAAAAATTCAATCCATCATATGAAATTTCACCAGCATCAGGAATGAGTAAGCCTACCAGACATTTCATTAATACTGTCTTTCCACTTCCACTGGCTCCGATAATCAGGTTGCATTTACCTGTATCAAATTCTGCGGTAACGCTCTCAATTACTGATCTTCCGGAAAAGCCTTTTACTATGTTTTGGATTGAAATCATTATCGCTTATTAAAGAAGTATTGCAGCCAATAAATAGTCAGCCAACAAAATCATCACGCAACTAACTACCACAGCGGTTGTACTTGCTCTTCCTATCTCAAGTGCACCTCCTTTTACATTGTATCCAAAATAAGCAGGAATTGCAGTGATGATAAATGCAAATGTATAGGCCTTGGTAAGTGCGAAGGTCACATTGTAAGGCATAAAATCTATTTGTAATCCTCTGTCATAAATTTCATGTGGAAGTATTCCAGTGAGATCACCAACAAACCTTCCACCCCATATTCCCAAAGTCATAGCGATAATCACCAACAAAGGGATGGTAAGTAATGCAGCAAGTATTTTTGGAAGAATCAAGTATGCTTTGGTATTGATTCCCATGATTTCCAAAGCATCAATTTGTTCAGAAATGCGCATATTGCCAAGTTCACTGGATATCTTACTTCCCACTACACCTGCAAGTACAATACATGTAATGGTTGGAGCAAATTCCAAGATTACACTGTCTCTTACGATTTGAGCAATTACTGTTCTGGGAATAATGGGGCTCACAAATTGGTAGGAAGTTTGAACAGTTGAAACCGCTCCAATAAAAACAGAGATGATTGAGACAATACCCAAGGAACCAATACCGAGTTCAGTGCATTGGTGCATCAGTTCCTTCCAATACATACGCATCTGTTCAGGCTTGGTAAACATGCCTTTGATCATCAAAATAAATTCACCAAATCGTGTGAATATGTTCATGCTTATACTCCTTTCTTCATTTTGTATTGTGCGTCAATTACTGCAATCAATACCATGTTTAAAATGCTTCTTGTGGAAGAACCCAATTGTAGTACATGGACTGGTTTTTTCAAGCCAAGTAAAATAGGGCCAATAGCATCTGCCTCTCCAACTTCTTGCAATAGATTGTATGCAATGTTACCTGCACTCAGGTTAGGAAAGATCAGTGTGTTTACTGCGCCTTTGTCGACCAACTCCGAGAAAGGATAATTTTCTCTCATGATCTCCTTGTTGAAAGCGACTATACCTTGTACTTCTCCATCAACAATTAGTGATGGATTTTTTTGTTTTACAATAGCTCTTGCATTTCTTACGGTCCTTGCTTCTGGAGTATCACTGCTTCCAAAATTGGAATAACTGAGCATAGCAATTCTAGGCTCGATGCCAAGTGTCTTCACCTCTTTTGCAACCAACAATGTGATGTCCGCAAGTTCTTCAGCAGTGGGGTTGAAATTCACAGTTGTATCCGCCAAGAATAGAGGACCTTTTTTTGTAAGCATGATATACATACCTGCAATTTTGCTTACTCCTTCTTCTGTGCCAATGATTTGAATTGCTGGTCGAATAGTATCCGGATAGTTTCTGCTCAATCCAGAAATCATCGCATCCGCTTCACCCGTTTCCACCATCATACAACCGTAGTAGTTTCGGTCCTTCATCAATTTGGATGCTTCGTATTTATTTACACCACGACGCTGACGTTTCTTGAAGAATATTTCTCCGAACGCAGCTCTTTGCTCAGCCAATGAATCGCTTTTTGGATTGATGATGTCCATTCCTTCAATCACAATGTTATTAGCTTCTGCGAGTGAGTTGATGACTTCAGGATTTCCCAATAGAATAGGGAAAGCGATACCCTCATCCAAAGCAATTTGCGCTGCTTTCAATACTTTAACATTCTCTGCATCAGCAAACACCACCCGCCTTGGATCTCTTCTTGCTTTACTTCCAAGAACGCGGATAAGTTGGTTGTCGATTCCCAATCTTTTGTTCAACTCAATTTCATAAGCACTCCAGTTGGTGATTGGCTTTTTAGCAACCCCACTTTCAATTGCAGCTTTTGCAACTGCAGGAGCAACTGTACTCAAAAGTCTTGGATCTAGTGGTTTTGGAATGATATAATTCGGTCCAAATGCAATACAAGTTTCATTATAGGCCATATTCACAATATCGGGCACAGGCTTTTTGGTTAATTCGGCAAGTGCCTTAACAGCAGCCAGTTTCATCGACTCATTGATTTGAGTTGCTCTAACATCCAGTGCGCCTCTGAAAATATAAGGGAACCCTAAAACATTGTTGACCTGATTAGGATAATCAGATCTGCCTGTTGCCATGATGATGTCATTTCGAACTGAAGTTGCATCTTCCCAAGTGATTTCAGGATCTGGATTGGCCATTGCAAAAACGATGGGCTTGGGTGCCATCTTTTCCACCATTGATTTGCTTACTATGTTTCCTTTGCTTAAGCCAATGAATACATCTGCGTTTTCAAAGGCATCTTCTAATGATATGTCTTTGTGGTCGACTGCAAAAGTTTGTTTTCTTTCATCAAGATCGGTTCTTTTGGTATGGATCAATCCTTTGGAATCAAACATCCAAACATTTTTTCTTTCGGCACCCAATGCAACATATAGTTCAATACAAGCCACAGCTGCAGCACCTGCACCATTTACCAGAATTTTGATGTCTTCAATATTTTTTTCCTGAAGCTCCAGTGCATTTAACAATGCAGCAGCACTGATGATGGCTGTACCATGTTGGTCATCATGCATCACAGGAATATTCATTTCCTCTTTCAGGCGTTTCTCAATATAAAAACACTCTGGTGCTTTGATGTCTTCCAAATTAACACCACCAAATGTAGGCTGAAGTGCTTTTACGATTTCTACAAACTTAACTGGATCTTTTTCATCTATTTCAATGTCAAATACATCGATGTCTGCAAATATTTTGAATAATACACCCTTGCCTTCCATAACTGGTTTGCCTGCCTCTGGACCAATATCACCTAAACCAAGTACAGCTGTTCCATTACTGATTACAGCAACCAGATTACCTTTTGCGGTGTATTTATAGACGTTTTCAATGTCTTCATAAATTTCTTTGCACGGCTCTGCAACCCCAGGAGAATAGGCCAATGAGAGATCTCTTTGTGTTTTAGCTTCCTTTGTTGGAATAACTTCAATTTTACCCGGCCTTCCTTTAGCATGATACTCTAAAGCCTGTTCTCTCCTCAATTGTTTTTTTTGCATAATCGTTGATTTTTAAACTACCCTTTAGCTCCTAAAAAGGCCATCATACTGATGCCCATTTTAATTGCTTCTTCATCTATATCAAAAGTTGGAGTATGCACTCCTGAAACAATACCTTTCTTGATGTTGCCAGTACCTAAACGGTAAAAACAACCAGGAATTTCCTGGGTATAATAACCAAAATCTTCCGCACCTAAACTGACTTCTGCCACACCTACATTTTCAGCTCCGATTAGATCGATTGCAAGCGCTTTTCCTATTGCAGTTGTTTCTTCATCGTTGATAACTGAAGGATACCCAATGCTAATTTCTAATTCAACTTCAGCACCATTTGCCTTTGCAGTGCTTTCAACAATGGTTCTGATTCTTTCATGGGCTTCAAATCTCCATTTTTCATCCATTGCTCTGAAGGTCCCCATCATTTTTACTTCCGAAGGAATCACATTGGTGGTAAATCCACCTTGAATGGAACAAATCGAAAGTACAGAAGGGGATAGTGGATTATTATTTCTGCTGATCAATTGTTGTAAAGCGTTTACAATTTGAGCTGCAGTAAGAATTGTATCTGCAGTTAGATTTGGTTTTGCAGCATGACCGCCTTTGCCTTTTATGGTAATATAAATTTCATCTGCACTGGCCATCACTTTGCCTGACGAAAAATTCATTCTTCCTACTTCCAGTTGAGGATGTACATGTTGTCCGTATATTTTTTCTGGTACTGGATTTGTTAATACACCTTCTTTGATCAGTATGCTTGCACCGCCTGGATTTTTTTCTTCCCCCGGTTGAAAAATCAACTTGATGGTACCATCCCATTGGTCTTTTAGATCATTTAAAATTCTAGCAGCACCTAGAAGGCAAGTTGTGTGAACATCATGACCGCAGGCATGCATTACTCCATCTTTAGTTGACGCATAACTCACTTTATTCTCTTCGTGAATGGGAAGTGCATCCATGTCTGCTCTCAATGCAATCACTCTGTTTGATGGATTTCCTTTGATGATGCCTATAACACCGGTTTCTCCTAAAATTGAAAAGGGGATCCCAATAGAGGTTAGCTGTGCTTGTACGAATTTTGAGGTTTCAAACTCTTTAAAACTTAACTCAGGATTGGCATGAAGATGGTGCCTGATGGAACGGTACTCTTCAAAATATGTTGAGGCTAATGATTTGATGGTTTCTTGAATCATATCAAGTTTTATTGGTTATTGTCCAATTCTTTATCAGCACGGATTTCTATTTTGGACGGGACTATAATCATATCTTTTCCGAAGATTGGCTCCATTTCCGCTTTAACTTTTTCAGCTTCTTTGTATGTCCTGAAATTTCCAAATTGAACTTTGAAGTTAGGCGACTGATAATAGAGATAAGTTTTTTGATCTGGGTAGTTTTTTAACAACATGGTTTTGATTTCCATTGCCTGGTCTCTTTTGTTGGTTGAAACAATTAGCAAACGAAAACCTTTTGTAGTAATTGTTCTGCCTTTAATGGCTTCACCGTTAAGTTCAATTTGTTTATCCACAAGCACATCAACCCTTGGATCCCTTGTAACAAATGCACTTTTTCCGAACTGCGACCAAGCAGGGGAGCTGCTCGTTAATAGTAAAGCAACTATTTGAATCATGATGGAATTTTGCATGTGCATGCTTTCCTGATTTATTCTTGGTCTCTACCGTGACAAGCTTTATATTTCTTGCCGCTACCACAAGGGCAAGGGTCGTTCCTGCCCACTTTTGGACCAACTCTCACGGGTTCAGTTTTTGTTACTTGTGAAGGGTCGTTGTAATGGTTTTCTGCATCAATCAGATCTGGGCCTTCTTCCCTCAACTCCTCTTTGCGGACCTTCATCTTACTCATATCTGTCCTTTGTTTCTGACCCTCTCTAAGATTAGTTGCGCCATTATCAATTGGTAAGGCTGCATGGCAGAGGAAAGAAACAATTTCTTTATTGACTTCAGCATCCATATTAGAGAAGAGCTGGAATGCTGTTTGCTTGTAGATGACCAATGGATCTTTTTGCTCATACACTGCAGTCTGCACACTTTGCTTTAAATCATCCATGCTTCTCAAATGCTCTTTCCAACTGTCATCAATAATGGCTAATGTTATCGTTTTTTCCAATGACGCAGGCAGGTCTTGGCCCTTGGTTGAAATTGCTTTATCCAGATTGGTTAAAACATTTACTTGCTTTTTACCATCCGTTAAGGGCACTATAACATTAACAACATGACTGCCTTGATTCAGTTTCACATTTTGGAAAACCGGTAATGACTGTTTGGCTAATGATATTTTTTTATTGTTATAATGTTCAATTACTTCTTTGTATAGGTTTTCTGTGAGTTGATTAACATCACCTTTTTCTAATTCCTCTTTTTCAATTTTACTATCTATGCTGAAATGAAGAATTGCTGCAAGCTTAAATCCGTCGTAGTCAATTGTTCCTGCATATTGGTTGATGACATTGGTTGCAACTGCATAAAAAGCATTGTCTAAGTCAAGCGCCAAGCGTTCTCCAAACAAAGCATGCTGACGTTTACCATAGATGACGTTTCTCTGTTTGTTCATTACGTCGTCATATTCAAGCAAACGCTTTCTGATACCAAAGTTATTTTCCTCAACTTTTTTCTGAGCTCTTTCAATGCTCTTGGTAATCATGCTGTGCTGAATCACTTCACCTTCTTTATAACCCATTCTATCCATTAGAGAAGCAATTCTGTCGCTTCCAAACATACGCATGAGGTCATCTTCCAATGAAACATAAAATTGAGAAGAACCTGGATCTCCTTGTCGACCAGCTCTTCCGCGTAACTGTCTGTCCACGCGTCTGCTTTCATGCCTTTCAGTACCAATAATTGCAAGACCTCCAGCTTCTTTAACACCAGGACCAAGTTTAATATCGGTACCACGTCCAGCCATGTTGGTTGCAATGGTTACATTTCCTGCCAATCCTGCTTCAGCAACTACCTGTGCTTCTCTGGCATGTTGTTTTGCGTTCAAGACATTATGAGGAATCTTTTTTTGCTGCAACATCCTGCCGAGTAATTCTGAAACCTCAACAGAAGTGGTACCAACCAAAATAGGTCTGCCTGCATTTCTAAGCGATTCTATTTCGTCGATAACAGCTTTGAATTTTTCACGTTTGGTTTTGAACACCAGATCTTCCTGATCCTTTCTTACAAGTGATAAGTTAGTAGGGATACTTACTACGTCAAGTTTGTATATATTCCAAAGCTCTGCTGCTTCTGTTTCAGCCGTACCGGTCATACCGGCCAGCTTATGATACATCCTGAAATAATTTTGTAGCGTTACAGTTGCATAGGTCTGCGTAGCTGCTTCAATCTTCACATTTTCCTTCGCTTCAATAGCCTGGTGTAAACCATCGCTGTATCTTCTGCCTTCCATGATCCTTCCGGTCTGCTCATCTACAATTTTCACAAGGCCATCCATCACAACATATTCAACATCTTTTTCAAAGAGGGTATATGCTTTTAGTAGTTGTTGTATGGTGTGAATTCTGTCGGCTTTTAAAGAATATTCCTGTAAAAGTGTTTCTTTCCTGCCTATTTTTTCATCAACAGATTCTTCACTTTTTTCAATCTCTGCCAAGGCTAAAGAAAGATCGGGAAGTAAGAAGAAATTTGGGTCTTCTCCGCTTTTAGTAATAAAGTGAAGACCTTTGTCTGTCAGTTCTACTTGATTGTTTTTTTCATCGATATGGAAGTACAGTTCTTCATCAACATCAGGCATGTGTTTTTGTTGCTCAGAAAGAAAATAGTTTTCTGCTTTTTGCAACTTTACTTTTATACCAGGTTCACTGAGGTATTTGATTAATGCTGTATTCTTAGGTAGTCCGCGGAAGGCGCGCATCAAGTGAATTCCACCGTCTTGTGGACCATCTTTGCCTTCAGTAATTAACTTTTTGGCTTCTAGTAGTGATTTGCTTACTATTTGTTTTTGGACCTCTACCAATAGTTGAATTCTAGGTCTGTGAACATGGAACTGCTGATCATCTCCTTTGGCAACAGGACCAGATATAATCAAAGGTGTTCTGGCATCATCAATCAATACACTATCTACTTCATCAACCATGGCGAAATGGTGGCTTCGTTGTACCATTTCGTCTGGTGAATGCACCATGTTGTCTCTCAAATAATCGAAACCAAATTCATTGTTTGTTCCGTATGTGATATCTGCCAAATAAGCTTTTCTTCTTGCATCTGAATGCGGCTGATGCTTGTCGATACAATCAACAGTTAGTCCCAGCCATTCAAATAAAGTTCCATTCCACTCAGAGTCGCGTTTGGCGAGATAATCATTGACAGTAACAATGTGCATGCCTTCTCCTGCAAGAGCATTTAAATAGGCAGGTAGGGTTGACACTAGGGTCTTTCCCTCACCAGTTGCCATCTCTGCTATTTTACCTTGGTGTAAAACTGTACCACCAATCAGCTGCACGTCATAATGAACCATGTTCCAGTTGACCAAACTGCCAGCTGCCATCCAACTGGTTTGAAAAACGGATTGATCAGCTTCAATTTTCACATAGTCTTTTACCACACTTAATTCACGGTCTAACTCTGTAGCGGTGGAAACAAGTGCTTCATTTTCCTTGAATCTTCGTCCTGCTTCTTTTACAACAGCAAAAGCCTCTGGTAAAATCTTTTCCAGGATCTCTTCAATCTGCTGGTTTTTTTGCTTTTTTAGTTCATCAATAGATTTATACAAATCGTCACGTCCTAAAATGTCCTCGACTGGAAGTTGCTCAGCCTGTTCATTCAATGCTTTGATATTGTTTTCAATCTCAACCAAATGCTCCTTAATTCTTGATCTGAATTCAGCTGTTTTTCCTCTCAGCTGATCGTTTGATAGGGAATGATAAGATTGGAAATGGTTATTGATGATTTCAACTAAAGGACTAATTGCCTTGACATCCTTTTCTGACTTGCTTCCTCCAAATAATCCTGACAAAAATTTAAACATGTGCTTCGGTTCTTGCTAAGGGGTCAAAATTAACTCATTTATGCTTAAAATAACCAGAAATCGGTACCAGATGGTCAGGGTAGTGAACCGCTTGTCCTATTCTTTGTTTGGAGCGAAAGCATTTGACTAACTTTGGCGTCCAATTACCGATTTTAAAAATTATGAAACGTATATTATTCTTGTTTTTCAGTGTTTTATGCCTTGGTTTTGAAGGGTTTACGCAAGAAGGTTTTCAGGTAAACGGCCGTTTGATTGATACGCTAGGGAATCCAATTGCCCGTGCAACCGTGGGTGTCTACATTGCAGGGGGCAAGGATACAATCAAAACGCTTTCCAATAATGTTGGTTTTTTCCTTGTCAAGGGAATTCCACAACGCAAATTTGTTCTTTCTATATCTAGTCTGGGCTATGGCACCAGACTCAAAGCCTACACCATTCCCGAAGGTGAAGAGGTGTTGAAGCTGGATTCTATCAAATTATTACCAGAGTACAGCGACCTTCAGGAGATTGTGATTAGCACACCTCCAATTATAGTAAAAGAAGATACAGTAGAATACAAGGCCGATTCTTTTCGTTTGAAACCAAATGCCATGGTAGAGGACCTCTTGAAAAAAATGCCCGGTATTGAAGTCGATAAAAACGGGAATATTACTGCTCAAGGTAAAACCGTTTCAAGAGTTAGGGTAAATGGAAAAGATTTTTTCAGCAATGACCCCAAGGCTGCAACTCAACAGCTGTCAGCTGACATGATTGATAAAGTGCAAGTGATTGACGATTATGGTGACCTTGCCAATATTTCTGGTATTAAAGATGGTGAACCAGATAAGATCATCAACCTTCAATTGAAAAAAGATCGAAATAAAGGGGTGTTTACTCGAACTGTTGTTGGTGGTGGAACCGATGATCGTTATGTAGGCACAGCAAATGTAAATGTGTTCAATAACGAAACCCAACTGTCTGTTTTTGGTGGCGCCAATAACAACAATACAAGTACTTTCAATTTTGATGGAGGAAGTAGCAATGGTGGTGGAGGTAATTTTGGTGGAGGAGGAGGTGGAAACCGTGGGTTTCAGGTAAATATTGGTGGCAATAACCAGAGTGGAATTGGAGGTGAAGAAGGTCTGAGAGTGAGCAATTCTGTTGGGATGAATTTCCGCAACGACTTCAAAGAGAAAAAAGGGTCTATATATGGTAACTATAGTTATTCTGAGAGAGAGACCAATGTGCTTCGTGATGTTGCTTCTCAAAACTTTTTTGAAAGCACTAAGTTTTTAAATAGTCAAAATACACAGTCACTCAGCAATTCCCGTAACCATCGCGCTTCCATCAACGTGGAATGGAATATTGACTCGTTTAACTATATAAAGTTTATACCCGAATTCACAATACGCGATAACGACAGTAAATCTGGTTCCGATTTTGGTTATCTGCGCAATGATGTTGATCTCACAAGTAATGGCACTAACGACGATACGTCATATTCAAAGTCGCCTAACTTTAATGGAAGCTTGATATTCAATCATAAATTTAAAAAGAGGGGTAGGAATCTTTCTGTAAATATTGGCGGAGGTATTAATTCAACTGATGGTGAATCAGAGAAAATCAACATAACCAATAATTATTTTCCAACACTTTTTTCAGTCCTGCTTGATCAAAGAGTAGTAACAGATAACAGGTCCAATAATTATAACATTCGGTTGAATTATTCAGAGCCCATCATGAAGGATAGATATTTGGATTTCATCTATGCGTATTCAAGATCGTATACACGAAACGATAGAAACACATCTGTATTAGATACACTAACAGGCAACTATCTTTTTTCCGATCTGCTGAGTAATGAATTTGAAAATGATTTTATCAATCAGAGAATTGGAACGAACCTTAGAACGGTAAAAAAGAAATACAATTACTCAATTGGAGCAAGCGCACAGCCGGTTGATCAGCGCGGGAAAACGTTTAACAGTACAGGTGAAACAGTATATGCGCCAATCAAACGATTGAACTTACTGCCATCCGCTAACTTCGCATACAATTTCACCAGAAACAAGACCTTGAGGTTCTTTTATAATGGGAATGCAAGACAGCCTTCATTCACTCAGTTGCAGCCTGTGACGGATGTTTCCAACCCACAATACCAAACTAAAGGAAATCCAGAACTAAAGCCAGAACAAGCGCATGTCTTCAGCATGTCTTTCAATAACCTCAACTTCCTGACTGGCCAGACTTTTTTCGTGGGTGCAAATTTTAATTTTGTGGACAACCAAATTGTAAATAACACAAAGAGACTTGGTGGAAACGGAAGTCAGCTTACTACTTATGAAAACGTTGATGGAAATTATACCGTGAGTGGTTTCTATAACTTCAGTAAACCATGGAACAACAGAACACATATTATTTCTGCTAATGGTGTTATTGCTTATAACAATAATATTACTTTGATTGATTCTCAGCGCAACGTTGCCAAGAATCTTCTTATCTCACAGGGACTGAAATATGAGTTCAACTGGAAAGATTGGCTTGAAATTGATTTTGGCGGAAGATATGGTTTAAATAAGGTGAGGTATACATTACCTGGTCAGCCTAACGTGAATTATACAAGCTGGACCTTAACCAGTAATTCAAGAGTTGATATCCCTGGTGGAATTGTATTCAGGCATGATTTAGAATACATTATCAATAAGGGACTATCTTCTGCAGTGAATCAAAATATCGTATTGTTAAATGCTTCAATCGAAAAGACCCTGTTCAAAAAGAAAAATGGAATTTTCAGGTTGTCTGGTTTCGATATCTTCAAACAAAACCAGGCCATAGCAAGAACAGTTAATGGAAACAATATTGTTGATACCAGAGTAAATCGTCTTACTCGTTACTTTATGATGAGCTTTATTTATAGATTCAATAAGTATTCTGGAAAACAACCAGCTGGAGGAACTCCAGGGATGGGTGGTAGCAGAGAAATCAGAATGATGTAATTGTTATTGTTTGGTAATATTTTAAAGTGACATTTGAATAACTTAGTACTGTTGATTCAAATGATATCATGGATTCAATTACTCATATTGTTTTAGGCGCCTGTATTGGTGAATTGATTTTAGATAAACAAGCTGGAAGAAAGGCTATATTATGGGGAGCTCTCGCACAAAGTGTTCCGGATATTGACTTTATAGCTGGAATGTGGATGCCGGTGTCGACAGAATTACTTGCCCACAGGGGGTTTACGCATTCTTTTTTATTTGCTTTTATTGGCAGTTTCTTTCTCGCGCTTGTAGCTGCAAGATGGCATAAAGCTGAACCAATTACACTCCGAAAATGGTTCTGGTTTTTTCTAATTGAAATTGCTTGTCATCTCTTTCTTGATGCAATGAATAATTATGGAATCGGATGGTTGGAGCCATTCTCTGCAAAACGTTTCTCGTTCAATATTTTGTATGTAGCAGATCCATTGTTTACCATATTCTCCTTGATAGGATTTTTATTTCTGCTTTTTTCTAAAACAGATCACCGACATAGAATTAGATGGGCTAGGATTGGTGTCTGGGTTTCTATATTTTATTTATCATTCGCACTTTACAATAAATACAGCATCGACAGATATGTGAAAAATGAGCTGAAAAATTCACTGAAAACAGATGCTGCTTATTTTTCTACACCTACTTTATTGAATAATTTTTTATGGTTCATTGCAATAGAAGACAGTATGGGTTATCAAATTGGGTATCGTTCAATTCTCGATGGGAATAAACCAATTCAAACCCGATACTTCCCGAAAAGTGAAGAGCTTCTTAATCCTATCCATGATCATAAAGAAGTGATGGAGCTGAAAACCTTTTCACAGGGCTTCTACACCGTTCAACACTGGGGCGATACTTTGGTGTTTAATGATTTACGATTCGGGCAAACCAATGGTTGGGAAGATCCAAAGAGTAGATTTGCTTTCCACTATTATTTATCGCATCCCAATGATAATGATTTGATTGTTCAGCGTGGAAGATTTGAAAAATTTAGCTGGACCTCCGCACAAAGGATGTGGAATAGAATATTGAATAAGCAGGAATAAAAAAAGAGTCCAATCTGGACTCTTTTTTTATTATGAGTTTAGTGTAATTAAATTGCCATTTTCTTTTTCAAATTGGCATCAATTGCATCCAGAAACTCTTCTGTGTACAAGTAATGATCACCATGATTCACTTTGTTTCCATGAATACAAACTGCTAGGTCCTTGGTCATTTTTCCTTCTTCAACAGTCTCAATACAAACTTGCTCAAGTGCATTAGCAAAATCGATCAATGCCTGATTTTCATCTAGTTTACCACGGAAAGCAAGTCCTCTTGTCCATGCGAAAATTGAAGCAATAGGGTTGGTGCTTGTTGGCTTACCCTTTTGGTGATCACGGTAGTGTCTGGTAACCGTACCATGTGCAGCCTCAGATTCCATGGTTTTCCCGTCAGGAGTTACCAATACGGAAGTCATCAATCCAAGTGAACCGAATCCTTGTGCAACAGTATCACTTTGAACATCACCATCATAATTCTTACACGCCCATACGAATTTGCCATTCCATTTCAAAGCGCTCGCCACCATGTCGTCAATCAATCTGTGCTCGTAAGTAATTCCAGCCGTTTCGTATGCAGCTTTAAATTCATTTTGATAGATCTCTTCAAAGATATCTTTGAAACGACCATCGTATTTTTTTAAGATGGTATTCTTGGTACTCATATACAAAGGCCATCCTTTTTGGAGTGCCATATTGAAACAGCTTCTGGCAAATCCCATGATGCTTTCGTCTGTATTGTACATGCTCATCGCTACACCAGCACCCTTGAATTGGAATACTTCATGCTCAATGATTTGTCCATCTTCGCCTTCAAACTTGACAGTTAGCTTTCCTTTACCAGGAACAACAAAATCAGTCGCACGGTATTGATCACCAAAAGCATGGCGTCCAACAATAATTGGACTGTCCCAATTTGTAACAAGACGAGGAATATTTTTAATTACAATTGGTTCGCGGAAAACAGTGCCATCAAGTATGTTTCGAATAGTACCATTAGGACTCTTCCACATTTGTTTGAGGTTGAATTCCTTTACACGAGCTTCATCTGGTGTAATTGTTGCACATTTAATGCCCACTCCATATTGTTTGATGGCGTTTGCAGCATCAATAGTGACCTGATCATTGGTCTCATCTCGGTATTCTACCCCCAGATCATAATACTTGATATCCAGTTCCAGGTAGGGTAGAATCAATTTGTCTTTAATGAACTTCCAAATGATTCTAGTCATTTCATCTCCATCGAGCTCAACCACCGGGTTGTGTACTTTTATTTTTGACGCCATAGTATTGTTTTTACGGCGGCAAAGGTACAACCTCACCGTTAATAATACAATCGAAATAAAGCATTTTTAGGCTTCAATTTGTTCGAAAGCTCTGGTGGGTTCAGCATGTTTTTCAGCAATCTGACGAAGTTTGTCTACTGCCATAAATTTGAAGTGCTTTGCCCTGAACCTGATCAATTGTTCCTGGTCGAAATCCGCCAAAATTCTCGAAACCTGCTCTTTTGTTGTGCCTGCAAGATCTGCCATCTCCTGGCGGTCGATATGCACCTTAATTCCCATTCCAATTAGTCTGTAATTGTAGGTTTCTGCCAAATGGACTAAAATGCCTGCTACTTTTTCACGAACAGTCTGTTGGGCTATTTGAAGAAGCTTGATTTCAGTGCTCCTGATTTCTTTTAAGAAAATTTTTCTTAGTTCCTCTTGTAGATTTTCATTTTTCTGCATCAGATTCTTGAAGAAACCTAATTCAATGAAGCAGACTCTTGTGTCTTCAATTGCAGTCGCGCTATAAGGCTGAAGTCCAGTATAGCTCAAGAAACGGTGTCCCATTGTTTGTCCGGGGCCAATCAGGCGCAAGATAAAAGGACGTTGTTTGTCGGCGTTCATTTCCAGTTTGATAACACCAGATTGGACAAAATAAAGACCATTGATTTCATCACCTTCTCTGAAAATCAGTTCACCTTTTTTGAATTCATAGTGGTGCTTGTAAGGCTTGTACACATTAAGTTGATCTGGACCGAAAGATTTGAGCATGATGCAATTCTTTACAGTACAAGTCTGGCAATAAGACGTAATTCGGGTCATAACGTAGGGTTTAATTGGTTAAAAAACGGTTTACCCTACTAATCAGAAAATAACAGAAATGTACTAATCAGTCTTTATGCTGTAAAGGTTCAGTATTCGAAAGTAGATAAAAATGACAATAAATGATAGTTGGTATGATTTATGTCATTTTTTATTGCGATTAGTCAATTTTGTTTTCATCACGTTTATCTTTATTTTTGCACCCCTTAGCAATTAGGGCGAGGTAGCTCAGGTGGTTAGAGCGTCGGATTCATAACCCGAAGGTCTCGGGTTCAACTCCCGATCTCGCTACAAAAAAGAGTCTCATTTGAGACTCTTTTTATTTTTTCTATACTGATTTCGTTTTAATTTCTAATTTTCCATCGGATAGCGAACAGCAGGCTAGTTAATCCATTTTTAGAACAGGTTAATAAGGTTTCTTATAATTGAACCAAGTTTTATCGTCTTTTGCTAAGATAGGGTTAGCTGGACCACCATAAGGTGTAACTTGTCCAGGTTGGGTAGGAATGGATTTCAAGAATTCAATAATTTCATATCGCTCAGTTTCTGTAAACTTTCTGCCAATCACCCCGGGTCCTTTAGTATCTTCAAAACTGTGCCCTGCATTTGTATTTCCTGTAAGTTTAGTATCGAATTTAAACCCTGTTTTTTGGTTTGTGTTGATACCCACTTTAACTGGATCAAATTGACTATTCAAATAAAAGCTCTCAGATCTTTCTTTTGCAGGGGATAACAACTCAAATAGGTTTGGAACTGATCCGTTGTGTAAGTATGGCCCAATTGACCAAGCACCATCCCGAGGGGCAGCTTTATAGACACCAAATGGTATTTTTTCCTTTGCCACCATTTCCGTAGTTAGATAGCCATTTGCATCTAGTATTTCTTCCGGAGTTAATCCTGCTTTGGTAATAGAATGCTGAATCATAGCACCCTCAATAATTTGAAAGAATTGAGTTGGCGTAACTTTCTCTTTTCCACCAAATAAGCTTTTTAAATGTTTGGTTGTAACGACTGCATTTGTATCTAGGCCAATGCTTTTTAAATTAGCGGGATCAGTGCCAATAATTGCCTGAGGCACCAGTGCATTTTCAATCATCCTTATACCGTTTTCTCTTGGCTCACTCCACCTGTGGGGGTATATGCTATGACAACTAGCACAATTCGATGTAAATAATTTGGCGCCCCTAGCAGCTTTGGCGCTGTCAATTTTACCCAATATTTCCTGTGGCCATTGTGGTGGAGCAAGTCTGCGTAACATTTTTTCAATTAGTATAAGCTGTCTTATATCAACTGTTGAAATTTTATAATTTTCAGGTTTGCCACTATCTGATAAATCATATCTAGCAAATACACCAAGCGCTTCACTATAATTACGTGTTATTGGATTGGGTGAAATACCACTCCATTGTACCCATGCAGAGTGGGAGGCGTTCCAAAGAAAAGAAGGTTTTACAGGGGCTTCATTAACTGTAATATTGTCCATTATACCAGAATGTATACCAAGTAAAGCATTATCTATACCGCCAAAAGCATCCATTCTGCCAGGGCCAACTTCTATTTTTGAGAATAAAATCTTATTTATCAAGCTTTGAGCAATTTCAACATCGCCATCAAGTTGTTTACGTAAATCAGCTTCATCTACTTTCCCTTTCTTGCCAATCTCGGTAACCATTTCTTTGAAGGCATTTTTGTCTTTTTGAATATGCTCCAATGAGCTGGTTAGCTTTTTTAACCATGGAACTACTTGGAATGCAGTTGTATTACCACCATCTATACGAATATTGACTCCTTCATAATTTATTTGATTGGTATGGCAAGCTGCACATGTAAGTCCTATATACTCACCTTTAAAAGGGCCGTCTTTTACTACTGATTTAGCAACACCGATTGGAAAATCATCTGGGTTTTTAGTATGATCTGGTTCTCTTAGAAATCCAAAAGCATCCGTAATTTCTGGAGAGTTCATGTACGCTCCTGTTTCTGGATCTTTTAATGTCATGTATATATCATAAGATAATAATGCTGAACCTTGAGGAGCCCAATAGAAATCGGCACGATCCTCTGCAGACCAACCTTGGTCTAAATAAACCACTTTACCTGAATCGACATTTGTGCTAGTTGTTTCTGTTTTCATTTTAGGCCCACTGCAATAAACTGCTGCCATAACTACGAAAAAAAGTAGCATCACGTTGAGTATACGGTTCATATTAAGATATTATTGTTTTAGTCCATTAAGATTATTGGAGAGCTTGATTGAAATTCCAGATTTCCATTTGATGTGAGTTTTCTTAAAAAAGTGAAAACCTAATTGAAGTTATATAAAATATGAATTAGGAGAAAATAAGTGTATCCCATGTTCAACTCTTGAACTATCTGCAAAAAATTTTGAATATATGATGCCGTTTTTTTTAATGCATTTATGCTTTGTTTTGGTTCTGATTGAGGGAAGTCCCGAAAAATGTTTAAATTATGAAAGTAACTGAGTCTCACCCATCAATTCATTTCATATGGCTGCTCAACCTTGGCGCAATGGCCAGATCATCAGAATCGAAAATGAAACTGCATCAACCAAAAGATTTTGGATCAGGATTGATGAAGTTGAAAAATTTGAGTTTGTACCTGGACAATTCATCACACTTGATCTACCTATACATGAACAGCCGAACAAACGATGGAGAAGTTATTCAATCGCATCTGCTCCTGATCATACTAATGTGGTTGAATTGATTATTGTGTTAATGGATGGGGGACTAGGCACAAATTATCTTTTCCATGAAGCTATAGTAGGTACTTCATTTCCGGTAAGAGGTCCACAAGGACATTTTGTATTACCAGATCCAATAACTACTGATCTTTTTATGATATGTACTGGAACGGGTATCGCGCCATTCAGATCGATGCTGCAGCACATACACCACAATAATATTCCTCACAAAGAAATTTTCCTCATATACGGAACCAGAAAATGTCAGGATGCTTTGTACTTGAATGAAATGCTTGATCTCAAACAAAATCTTCCCGACTTTCATTACTTTCCAACATTCTCAAGGGAGGAACAAGTTGCAGAAGGGCTTTGTATTGGATATGTGCATGGAGTGTACCAGCAATTGATGCAAGAGCCTAAGGACAATCCTCAATTTTTTCTTTGTGGCTGGAAAGATATGATTACTGATGCGCGACAAAAAATTCAAGCTTTGGGAATTGGAAAAGATGCAATTCATTTTGAATTGTACGGCTAAGAGAATTAACCTAATTTAATTGTCTAAATTGAACAACATATGTTGCTTGAAAATGCAGTAGCTGTAGTAACTGGAGGTGCGTCAGGCTTGGGTGCAGCAACAGCTCAATTGCTTGCAGAAAAATGGTTGAAAGTAGTGATTGTTGATATAGATGCCGAAAAGCTAAAGCTTAAGGCAGAAACTATCGGTGCAATTGGTTATCTGGTAGATGTTACCAATGCTTTATCAGCTGAAACATTTTTTAATCAACTTGAAACAGAACATGGATTGCCCAAGGTTTTGGTGAATTGTGCAGGCATCGCAACACCTGCAAAAATCATGGGTAAAAATGGATTGATGCCACTTGATTTTTTTCAAAAACTCATCAATGTCAATCTTGTTGGAAGTTTTAATATGTTGCGCTTGGCAGCTGAAAAAATGTCGAAATCAGATGCAGATGAAGAGGGACAAAGAGGGGTTATTATTTCAACCGCTTCTATCGCTGCTTATGAAGGTCAAATTGGACAATCAGCGTATGCTGCTTCAAAAGCTGGAATAGTCGGCATGACATTACCAGCCGCAAGAGAATTGGCTTCTGTTGGAATTCGTGTAAATGCTATCGCTCCTGGAGTTTTTCATACACCTCTGGTGGAAGGCTTGCCACAAGAAGCACAAATATCATTGGCCGCAAATATTCCCAACCCCAAAAGATTAGGTAAGCCTGAAGAGTTTGCAAAACTCGTATGGCACATTATAGAAAACCAATACATCAATGGTGAAACCATTCGCATTGATGGCTCACTTCGTATGCAACCTAAATAATCAACATGAAAAAATTTAATGTTCTCATTTGCTTTCTTGTTATCAGTATCATGACATCATCTGTAATTGCTCAAAATAAAATCGACGAAAGTTGGATCAATTGGACAAATTTTAAAAAATACGCCAATCAAAATATGGAAGCCAAATCAAAGCAAAAAGGGGAGATCCGAGTCGTTTTTTTGGGAAACTCCATCTTTGAAGGATGGTCATCTGCGCGTCCTGAGTTCTTTAAAGACAAGCCTTATTTTAACAGAGGAATAAGCGGACAAGTTACAGCACAAATGCTCCTTCGTTTGCAAGAAGATGTAGTGAACCTCCATCCTGATGTGCTAGTATTGAAAGCAGGAATTAATGACATAGCAGAAAATGCTGGTCCCTACGATCAACAAAAGACACTGAATAATATTAAGTCGATTGTCCTACTCGCTAAAGCAAGTAAAATAAAAGTTGTGCTTTGCTCTGTACTGCCTGCAAATCGTTTTGTTTGGAGACCAGCCCTGACGCCGGCGGATAAAGTAATTGATTTAAATGCAGCACTTCGAGAGATTGCTAAGCTGGAAAATGTTCTTTATCTTGATTTGTATTCTGCTGTTGTGGATGATCAAAAAGGAATGAAAGCAATTTATGCAAATGATGGAGTTCATCCAACAGTTGAGGGATACAAAGTATTAGAACCTTTGGTAGAAGAAGCAATAAAAAGAGTGAAAAAATAATTTATCTTCTTCCTCTCGGGCGGTTGATCATTTTGGGTATGATTGTATCAAATCTTACTTGTTGATCCGGCGTGCACATCGCTCTTAATTTAGTAAAATGCGCATAAGTAAATGAATCGGAAAAATGATTCGTCCTTTGAATTTGTGACAAAAGGCTAACTACGCTACTGTCAGAATTGTTTGAATTCAGCTTTTTATATAAGCTATCTTTTGCCTGTCTGTTTTCATTCCAAATTGGACGCATTGTATTGAAAAACTCGTCTTTCTCTTTTTTGAAAACTTCTATCTGTGCAGTATCTAAGCCAATTTCTTTGTAAATTTTCATAGCCCATTCATCAGGGTTGCCCTTCTTTTTCTCTCTTTTATCGTTAGCGAAAAACAAGAAAAAAGCAAGTACAATATTGCTGATAAGCAAAATGAGCACCAAGAAGACCATCCATTTGTATTTCGTCTGACTCATTAGGGTGCCTCGTTTAATTCGTAAGGATTGATTGCATTCTGTCTGCCGTATTCAGCAGCAATCGTTTGGCTCATATCCTCCTGGTTCTGCTGCATCTCAATTCGGTTATACATAATAAAACCATTAACAAGTATTATCAGCATAACTACTGCCATTACAAAAGATGGTTTGGTGATGTACCGGAAAATGGTAAAAACCATACTGTTCTCGTTGCGGTGTAACCTGGCATGAATCCTGGTATACAAAAAAGGGCTCGGCTCAGCACGTTGAATGCCGTCCAAACTGTTGATAATTTCTTCTGTTGTAAACTTCGATTTCATGTATTACTCTAATTTAGATGTTTTTTTATCAAGGATATTGCGCTACTCATTTAAGTTGTTTCTTTTTTTTAAAAATTCTCTTAAGTTGATTCTTGCTCTGTGCAATAAAGATTCAACTGCAGACAAACTGGTTTTCATGATTTCTGCAACTTCCTGGTAGCTTAGTCCTTCTATTTTATTCAGTACAAATGCAATTTGTTGATTTTCAGGCAGTTCCTTAATTGCTTTGAATAAAATGGCAGCTTTTTCCTTGTTGTCCAATTGGATACCTGGATGGTGAAAATCTGGTAATTCTAGTGTTGGCTCATTATTTTCTCCCAAAATGGGACTTAAAAAGCCAAATCTTTTTTTTCTTTTTTTCCTGCGGATGTACTCTAATGCAGTGGTGACTGCTACCCTGTAAATCCAGGTTGAAAGGGCAGATTCTGCCTTAAATTGTTGTATGGATTCAAATACTTTTATGAAAACATCTTGGGTTACATCCTCTGCGTCCTCTGTACTTTGCAAAAACCCCAATACAGTATTGAAGACCAAAGATTGTCTGGTCTCCACCAAGTGCCTGAACGCGATGCCGTCACCTTCCTTTAAGCGATAAATGAGTTCTTGCTCTGTCAACTTTTCCTTAAAATGAATTGATCGTAAAGATAACTACTTCTGAAAGCATTGAAATTAATTTCAGCATCAATTACATGAATGGAAGCTAGTTCTATTTGAACTCCTTATTTTTCATTAAGTTTGAAAAAACAACAACTATGGCTTCTTTTGAATGGAAGGGAGTATTCCCTGCTTTGCTAACTCCTTTTGATGCTAATGATCACTTGGACCTTAACATGTACGAAATTAATTTGAAAGCTCAGGTGGATGCAGGTGTAAGTGGAATTATCATAGGTGGTTCATTAGGTGAAGCAAGCACCATCACGCTAGAAGAGAAAGAATCTTTGGTCAAGTTTTCTGTACAATATCTGGCAGGGAAATTGCCAGTAATCATGAATATCGCAGAAGGTTCCACCAAAGAAGCAGTAAGGCAGGCAAAACTAGCAAAAGAATGGGGCGCAAGTGGATTGATGCTTTTACCCCCTATGCGCTATAAATCTGATGATAAAGAAACCGTGACTTTCTTCAAAACGGTTGCAACCAGCATGGATTTGCCGGTAATGATATACAACAATCCTGTCGATTATAAAATTGAAGTAACACTGGATATGTTCGCAGAACTTGCAGAGGTTCCTAATATCAATGCATTAAAAGAATCGACTCGTGATGTGACCAATGTTACCCGTCTAAAAAACAGGTTCAATGATCGCTTCGCTATTTTGTGTGGAGTTGATACACTAACTGTTGAAGAGCTTGCACTTGGTGCTGATGGGTTGGTTGCCGGGCTAGTAGATGCTTTCCCTAAAGAAACAGTGGTAATGTATAATTTGGTGAAAGCTGGAAAATTGGATGAAGCAATTAAGATTTACAGGTGGTTTATGCCACTACTAGAATTGGATATTCATCCCAAGTTGGTGCAGTACATCAAACTTGCAGCAACTCAAACTGGAATAGGTTCAGAATATGTTCGCGCACCGCGTTTGCCTTTAGAAGGTGATGAGCGTGATCGTATTTTAAAGATTATTCAAAAAGGAATTGCAACAAGACCAGCGTTATAATATTTTAATTCATAAGTACCCAATATTTTTCCATGTTTAAAGATGCTACGATAAATGAAGTGAACGATGCTATGCATCGTTCTTATACTGTTTTCAATCTGTATAAAAAATGTTCAATCAAGCAGCGTGCATTGCTCATGCGCACTATTGCTAAAGAACTTGAGGCATTAGGTGATGAGTTAATCCAGGTAACCCTGCGTGAAACCAATCTTCCTGAAGCAAGGTTAAAGGGAGAAAGAGGAAGAACAATTTTTCAACTCAACAGCTATGCAGATGCTTGTGAAAAAGGGGATTGGCTGGAAGCAAGAATTTGTTTACCCATTCCTGACAAAGCTCCTCCTCGTCCTGATATTCGGAAAATGCTTACTCCTCTAGGTCCCGTTGTTGTTTTTGGCTCCAGCAATTTTCCTTACGCCTATTCAACAGCAGGAGGGGATACTGCATCGGCTTTAGCAGCAGGTTGTACAGTAGTAGTAAAGGCGCATCCTGCTCATCCTGAAACTTCAGCAATGGTAGCTGGTGCAATTGATAAGGCGGTTGCATCATTAGGCATGCCCAAAGACATCTTTATTCATCTTCATGGTGCTTCATTTGCTATTGGCGAAGCCCTGGTTAAAAATGAAAATACCAAAGCAGTTGGGTTTACCGGTTCCTATACTGGAGGTATGGCTTTGTTCAATTGGGCCAACCAAAGGAAAGAACCTATTCCTGTATTTGCTGAAATGGGAAGTGTGAATCCTGTCTTTTTGTTTAAAGAGGAATTGTCAAGTGATCCAAATAAGTATGCCGTAATGCTGGCAGATTCTATTACACTTGGTGTTGGACAGTTTTGTACCAATCCAGGTATTATTGTTGGACTTGATTCGCCTGCATTGGTACAATTTACTGAACAACTTTCAAATAGAATATCTGCAACAGTTACAGGTAAGATGTTGCACATGGGAATTGCTCAAGCTTACGAACAAAAAGCCAAGAGGGCCATTACACAAAAAGGTGTAAAAATTAATTCTGATGCAGATAAACACCCAACCAAGGAGAATTCTTCAGCCATGGTTGTATCTGTCACAGCCTCAAATTTTCTTGCAAACCCAATTCTTCGTGAAGAAGTATTTGGCCCCTTTTCAATAGTAGTAATCTGTAATGATTATTCAGAAATGAAGCGTGTGGCAGAAGTTATGGAAGGACAACTTACTTCAAGTTTAATTGCAACACAACAGGATGTAAAAACACATCAAGATATAGTCGATATTGTTACTAGCAAATGCGGCAGAATAATTATAAATGGAGTTCCAACAGGTGTTGAAGTTTGTTTGGCGATGCAACATGGTGGTCCTTTTCCTGCCTCTACAGATTCGAGGTACACATCTGTTGGTGCAGATGCCATCAAACGTTTCGCAAGGCCTATATCTTTTCAAAATTTTCCTGACGACTTATTACCGGATGAATTGAAATCAGAGAATCCTTTATTGATTAATAGAATTGTTGAATAATGAAAAGAATATTCTTTTTCGTTGCGCTATTTTCTTTGCAGTTGGTAAATGGACAACAAGCGCCTGAGCCTTCTCATCCTCTACTGAAACAGGCTTTGAATAAAATTGCGGCATTCAACAACGAGGAAAGAAGAATCGATTCAATGAGCAATTATCCTCTGGGATTGCATGGGGAAACAGAAGCAAAAAGACGGTTTGATTTTTTTCTTGCACTCGACCAAGAAATTAGAGCCATTAAAAAAAGTGAACTGACTTTTGAAGATGAAATCAATGCAGAGTTATTGCTCTATAGTTTTGAAGACGACATCTCTGATTATCGTTTCAAGTCCTATCTAAATCCGATTTTATCCGAAGGCGGATTCCACACCAACATTACCGGAATGTCCGGCACCATTCTCAAAAACCAAAAAGATGTGGATGCTTATCTGGCGAGGTTAAACGACATTCCTCGATACATGGAAGAGCATTTTGGTTTAATGCGTGAGGGGTTAAAAATTGGTATTGCACAGCCATACGATGTAGTAAAAAGTTTCAACAACACCTATGAAATTCATATCGTAGATGCCTCACAAAAATCTGTTTTTTGGAAACCCTTTTCTAAAAAACCTGCAGTAATCAGCGATGCAGAATGGCAGTCAATTCTCATCAAAGCCAATGATGCTGTGATGAACAAAGCTGTAGCTGGTTATAAGTCCGTAAAATTATTTTTTGAAAAGGAGTACTTACCTAAAGCACCAACCAAGCCTGGTGTTTTATATTTTCCAGCTGGATTGACTTTCTACCAAGACAGGGTTTCTCATTTTACTACAACTGATTTGGGATATGATTCTGTTTTCAATATTGGTTTACAAGAAGTAGCTCGTATAAAAGCAGCAATGTATAAAGTAAAAGATGATGTGGGTTTCAAAGGAGACATGAAATCATTTATCGAAATGCTGCGTACAGACCCAAAATTCTATCCCAAAACAGGTGAAGATTTGTTGAAAGAAGCTTCATTTATTGCGAAAAAAATTGACGGTAAATTGCCAATGTTGTTTGGCCGTCTTCCACGCCAGCCTTATGGTGTTGAACCAGTGCCAGAATCAATTGCGCCAACTTACACTGCAGGGAGATATTCGCCTGCACCCATCAGAAGTACACGCTCTGGTAACTATTGGGTGAACTTGTACAATCTTCCTTCAAGAACTTTGTATACGCTTGAAGCACTCACCTTACATGAGGCTGTACCTGGACATCATTTGCAAATGTCACTTACACAGGAGCTTGAAAATCTGCCAACATTCAGAAGAAACTTATATGTGAATGCTTTTGGAGAAGGTTGGGGTTTGTATGCAGAATCCTTGGGTTACGAAATTGGCTTGTACAAAGATCCGTACAGCAGATTTGGTCAGCTTACCTATGATATGTGGAGAGCATGTCGTTTGGTAATTGATGTGGGTGTTCATGCAAAGGGTTGGTCGCGTCAACAAGCAGTGGATTACCTCGCTGAGAATACAGCGTTGTCTATGCATGAAGTCAATACAGAAATCAACCGTTACATTGCGTGGCCGGGACAAGCATTGGCTTACAAAATGGGGGAACTCAAAATAAAGGAGTTACGCAAACGTGCTGAACTGGCACTAGGAGAAAAATTTGATGTGCGAAAATTTCACGATACCCTGCTTTCCGAAGGTACACTTACATTGCGTTTGATGGATAAGTTGATCGACAAATACATTGCAGCTAATAAATAGAATAGAACAATTTGTGGTGCATAGGTAAAGTATTGCTCTGCACCAAACCATCCATTTGTTTTGTAGATCAGATAAATTCCAATGGTACATTTAAAGCCTTCCCAAACATAGGCGTATTTGCCGCCATCCATCAATTCTGTCATGGCATAGATGTAGGCAAAAATGAAAAGGCCGTACCAGAAAATACCGGGACTACCTATAGTTGCTATGTTTGCAAAGAGATATGAAATAAAAAATAATAGCATAAACAATTGAACAAGCGACCAGGTTTGAAGCGCCTTGCTGGTTGCTGGATTGTATTTTTCAAAATGGTAAACGTCTTCAATTTTATACACAGGATATTTTTCAGCAACATCTGCTGGTCTCCAGCCTGTATGCATAAACCATATCCTGAATTTATCTCTCCAGTTTTTTGTTCTCCATGTATCAGCAATCAATAATAACATGTGCTGAAAATTAATTTTTATTGGATTCCAAGTCGCAACTGGCCGAGTAATACCATAAACAGGAGGGATGTGTTTCTGCTCTTCTTGAAACGTTCCAAATAATTTATCCCATATGATAAATACCTGAGAATAGTTCTTATCGAGATACTCTGGATTGATGGCATGGTGCACCCTGTGGTGAGATGGTGTTACAATAATCTTTTCTAAAAATCCCATTCTGTCAATCAACTGGGTATGGTACCAGAATTGGATGAAAAGATGCAAGGGGGCAACGACTGCAATAACATTTCCAGGAACACCCAACAAGGCCGCTGGCAATAAAAAGAAGGTGAATATTCTGAAAAAAACTGAAATGCTTTGTCTCAACGCGCATGCAAGATTAAATTCCTCACTGCTATGGTGAACGATATGTGCATTCCAAAAAATGTTGGTCGTGTGTTGAATGCGATGAATGCAATAACCAGAAAAATCAAGTGCAAAAAATGCAATGATGTAAACCCAAATACTTTCTTCTATTTGTATTAAGGCAAGGTTTTTATACATCCAGTCATAGCTAATGATTGCTATACTTAGTCCCAGTACATCTTTGGTTACATTGGTAACACCGGATGAGAGAGAAGAGATCATATCCATCACTCTCACTGTATCTTTTCCAGTTCTTATGCCATACCATTTTTCCAGTAATACCAACAATAGAAATATTGGCATCGCTACCAGTAAAATCTTTCCATAAGTTTCCATATCTCACTGTTTTGTCCCACCAATTTCGTTCATTTTATTTAAATTGTAGAATCATGGCAACAATTCCTCTTTCTCTTCCTCTTTCTAAGGTTTCTCACGAATGTACAGGGCATGTTTTTGAATGTGTAGACGCCCATACCTGCGGCAATCCAGTCCGACTGGTGGTTTCTGGCGGACCCGCATTGGAGGGTAACAACATGAGTGAAAAACGACAACATTTTCTAAAGGAGTTCGACTGGATCCGAAAGGGATTGATGTTCGAGCCAAGGGGTCACGATATGATGAGTGGAAGTATTTTGTACCCACCGCACGATCCCCAAAACGATTTTGCTGTTTTATTTATTGAAACCAGTGGATGCCTGCCCATGTGCGGACATGGTACCATAGGTACAATTACTGCTGCAATCGAATCGGGATTGGTCAAACCCAAGCAAGCTGGTAAAATAAGAATGGAAGCACCTGCTGGTTTGGTTGAAATCGAATATACAATGGTCGGCACCAAAGTGACTTCCGTAAAACTCACCAACGTACCGGGTTATTTGGACCAACAAGATTTAGAAGTGGAGTGTCCTGGGCTCGGTAACATCAAAGTGGATGTAGCCTATGGAGGAAATTTTTATGCAATTGTAGATGTGCAAGAAAATTTCAAGGGACTTCAATTTTTTACTGCGGACCAGCTGATCAGCATGGCACGTCAACTGAGGAAGAATATCAATGCAAAATATACGTTCGTTCATCCTGAAAATCCAACCATACATTCCTGTTCGCATATACTTTGGTGTGGTGAAGTAATTGATCCAACGTCAACAGCAAGGAATGCTGTTTTCTATGGAGATAAAGCAATTGATCGTTCTCCTTGTGGAACTGGCACCAGTGCTAGGATGGCACAATGGTACACCAAGGGAAAGCTAAATAAAGGAGATGAATTTATTCACGAGAGTATCATTGGCAGTAAGTTCATTGGCAGAATTGAAGAAGAGACTACAGTCGATGGTAAACCAGCCATGCGTCCATCTATAGAAGGTTGGGCAAAAATTTACGGACACAATATTATTTCGATTGACCCCAACGATGATCCATATGCACATGGATTTCAAGTGATATAAACCAATACAATGAAACAATTGCTTTTTGTCTTTCTCCTTTGTTCTTTTCATTTTTCACAAGCGCAAAAGAGTAGCCCAGATTTTATATGGTATGATAAACCCGCAAAAGTTTTTGAAGATGCACTACCATTAGGAAACGGTAGAATAGGTGCAATGGTATATGGTGGAATTGAAAAGGAAAGAATCTCATTGAATGAAGCAACATTATGGGCAGGATATCCAGTAGATCCGAACATGAACCCTGCTGCAAAAAATTATTTGCCATTGATCCGTGAAGCCTTGTTTGCAGAAGACTATAAAAAAGCAGATAGTCTTACCAGATTTATTCAAGGGAAATTCTCTTCTTCTTATGCACCATTGGGCAACTTATTCATTGATTTTGGAATAAAGGATGCTAGTAATTATAAACGCAGATTAGACCTCAATACTGGCATGCACCAAATGAGTTTTGATGCGGATGGCACACATTATACAAGGGAAACATTTGTGTCTCATCCAGATCAAGTACTCATGATGAAGATAAAGTCGTCTGGCAAAAACAAAATGAACATTTCTCTATCGTTCAATAGTTTACTCCACCACAAAGTGGAAGCAGAGCTAGGTGCATTCTTGTTATCCAAGAACAGATTACAAATGAAAGGAATTGCGCCTTCGGTGGCGGAGCCAAATTATCGTGGGAATATAAAAGATGCAGTGCTATATGATTCCTCCAAATCGATGCGTTTTGTAGCGGATGCTGGTATTTATCAAACTGATGGCAAAATCAAAACGGTTGGCGATAAGCTTATGGTTGATGGTGCAACAGAAATCATTTTGTTCGTCTCTCTGGCCACCAGCTTTAATGGGTTTGATAAAAATCCTGCCTTGCAAGGAAAAGATGAATTGGCAATATCCGATCAGCATCTGAGAAAATTAGCAAGTAAGAAATACGAAGAGATCAAATTGAAACACGTACAAGATTTTTCATCTTATTACAACCGTGTTCAATTGAATTTGGAAAACAGAGAGCGTAGGTCTATTCCAACTGATGAAAGACTCAGGCAGTTTGCAAAAGGTACAGTAGATAATGATTTGGCTTCCTTGTATTGTCAATTTGGACGGTACCTCATGATCAGCGCATCACGTACACCAGATGTGCCAATGAATCTTCAAGGTATTTGGAACGAACAAGTGAGGCCACCATGGAGCAGCAACTACACCATCAACATCAATACACAAATGAATTATTGGGCCGCTGAAACGGCTAATCTTTCTGAGTTTCACAAGCCGCTATTTGGTTTCATCAAGAACCTGAGTAAAACAGGGGCCGTGACTGCCAAAACTTTTTATGGTGTAGATGGATGGGTCGCACACCACAATTCGGACATTTGGGCTATAAGCAACCCTGTTGGTGATTTTGGCAAGGGTGATCCTGTTTGGGCAAATTGGACAATGGGAGGTGCCTGGCTTGCAACCCACTTGTGGGAACATTTTTTATTTACCAACGACACCTCTTTTCTTAAAAATACAGCATATCCAATTTTAAAACAAGCCGCTGTTTTTTGTCAGCAGTTTTTGGTGAAAGATGCCAATGGAAAATGGGTAACGGCTCCGTCAACATCACCTGAAAATGTATTCATCAACAACAAAGGATTCAAAGGAGCTGTATTGTATGGAGGTACTGCAGATCTGGCAATGATTCGTGAATTATTCGCCAATGTGTTAGACGCAGAAGCAGTTTTAAAAAATGATGTTGATTTTTCATCGCAGATAAAGCAAATGCATACTGATTTGTATCCTTATCAAATTGGCCAAAAAGGTAATCTGCAGGAATGGTATTATGATTGGGAGGATGAAGACCCCAAACATAGACATGTATCCCATTTGTATGGATTGTATCCTGGTACTTCCATCACCTTCAATAAAACACCTGCATTGGCTAATGCGGTGAAAAGATCATTGGAGCTGAGGACGAACAATGGTACTGGTTGGTCCATTGCGTGGAAGATCAATCTTTGGGCAAGATTACACAATGCTGAAAGAGCATATGATGCGCTTCAAACAATACTGACCTATTACCCTGCAGACAAAAATGAAGTGAAGATGGCTGGTGGCGGAACTTATCCCAATTTATTGGATGCCCATCCTCCATTTCAGATTGATGGAAATTTTGGTGCAACTGCTGGTATCATTGAAATGTTGATGCAAAGCCACGATGGTGAAATTGAATTGTTGCCAGCCTTGCCTGCACAATGGAAATCAGGTTCTATCCATGGAGTCAAAGCAAGAGGAGGGTTTACTGTCGATATTACTTGGTTGGATGGCAAGTTGAAAAAAGCAGTCATCAAAGGGAAGCATCCATTGGGCTCACGCGTTTCTTATAATGGACAAACTTGGCAGGTGAAACCCAATCAAACTTTGGTCATAAGCTTGTAATAAAAAATGAATTAAAAACTTTGTCATGCAAAAAAAAATAATGTTGCCTCTCGTATTGTTCTTGTTGAATACTCTTGCAGTTTTTGCACAAGAAAATAAAGTATGGACAAATGAAGAAGCAAACAAATGGTACAGTCAACAACCCTGGTTGGTGGGAGCAAATTTTCTTCCAAGTTCAGCGATCAATCAATTGGAAATGTGGCAGGCTGATACATTTGATCCTCAAACTATTTCAAAAGAACTTTCATGGGCTTCATCTATTGGCATGAATGTGATGCGTGTCTATCTCCACGATTTAGCATGGCAGGTAGACCCAGCAGGGTTTAAAAACAGAATGCATGTTTTTTTGGATATAGCCGCTAAATACAAGATCAAAATACTTTTTACGTTGCTGGATGATTGCTGGAACCCAGATGCTTATCCAGGAAAACAACCGCTTCCAAAGCCAGGCATCCACAACAGTGGATGGGTGAGGAGCCCAACGATTGCAGTGCACGACAATCCATTGCGTTGGAATTTGCTCGAAGCCTATGTTAAGGATGTGCTTGCCACCTTCAAAGATGATAAACGAATACTGATGTGGGATTTGTATAATGAGCCAGGAAACAGTGGATATGGTATGTCGTCTTTAGAACTGTTGAAAAGTGTTTTTGAATGGGCTTGGTTTGTTCGTCCAGTTCAACCCCTCACTTCAGGAACTTGGTTCAATAACCAAACATACAACGAATATGTTCTTACGAACTCAGATGTAATTAGTTTTCACAATTACAACAGTGCAGAAGAATTGGAAAAGGAAATTCTGGAAAAACAGAAATTGGGTAAACCATTGGTATGTACAGAATATATGGCCAGAACACGCAACAGTACCTTCCAATCCTGTCTTCCTGTATTCAAAAAATACAAAGTGGCCGCTATTAACTGGGGCTTGGTTGCGGGTAAAAGCAATACCATTTACCAATGGGGCAAGCCAATTCCAGATGGTAGTGAGCCGGAATTGTGGTTTCATGATGTCTTTAGAAAGGACGGCAAGCCATATAAGCAAGAAGAAATTGACGTGATTAAGAGTCTAACTGGTAAAAAATGATATTTTTACCAAGTGCATGCAATATGATTTTTTAAAAAATAATTAATGGGAAAAGTTATTGTCGCAGGTGGAGGTGTAATTGGTCTATGCTCGGCTTATTACTTGAGCAAAGCTGGTCATAAAGTTGTTGTGATTGATCAGGGTGATTTAAAGCATGGTACCTCTTTTGGTAATGCAGGATATATTTCACCAAGTCACTTTATTCCACTTGCTTCTCCGGGTATTATCGCCCAAGGATTACAGTGGATGATGAGTTCCAGTTCTCCGTTTTACATCAAACCGAGATTGGATATGGATTTGATCAAATGGGGATTGACCTTTTGGAAAAGATCTGGTAAATCAACCATGGAGAGAAATGTGCCACACCTCAACAACATGCTTCAGTTGAGCAGACGTCTCACTTCAGAAATAAGAGACGATTTGGGTAACCATTTTCATATGAAGGAAATGGGTTGTTTGATGTTGTACAAAAGTGCATCAACAGAAAAACACGAAATTGAAATGGCGCACGAAGCTGCTGGATTTAATATTGAAACACGTGTATTGTCTGCAAGAGAGGTGCAGGAAATGGAACCAGAGGTGCAGGTGGATGTAAAAGGTGGTGTGCTATACCCAATAGATGCGCATTTGCATCCGGGTGATTTGATGAAAACGATACATGAACATTTGCTGTCAAATGGTGTGGAGTTTCATTTAAATACAAGTATAACAGGATTTGAAAAAGAGGGAAGAAAAGTTACAAAGGTGTTGACCGACAAAGGAGCTTTCGAAGGAGATGAGATTGTTGTAGCAACTGGATCTTGGATCTCGTCCCATCTCAAACACTTGGGAATTCATCTTTTGTTGCAAGCTGGTAAGGGGTATAGCATGACCTTTGAGAATATCAGTAAGAACCTGCATTATCCTTCTATATTGGTGGACGATAGGGTAGCCATGACGCCAATGGGAGCAGATTTGCGTATGGGTGGAACAATGGAGATAAGTGGTATAGGATCAAAAATGTTAATCAAGAGAGTTGCTTCAATCTACAAAGCAGCAAAAAGTTATTTTCCAGATTTACCTGTGGAGTTTCCAGCAGAAGATAAGATATGGTATGGTCTTCGTCCGTTGAGTCCGGATGGTCTTCCTTATTTGGGAAGACATTCTAAATACGATAATCTTGTTATTGCGGGTGGTCATGCCATGTTGGGTATTTCATTGGCTGCAGGATCAGGTAAGTTGGTGGAAGAAATTATCCGTGGTGAAAAACTTTCCATGGATATATCTGCATTTGATGTTGAACGTTAATTAATACATATAAAATGAAACAAATTATTTTAGCAGGTGCTTTTTTATTGGGACTCTCTTTTGCCTCAAATGCACAAAGTCTTGTTCCTTTATGGTCGACTGATTCTACTTTGCGTGTTCCTGAATCTGTATATCATGATGCTAAAACAGAACGCATCTATGTATCAAATATTGAAGGCAAAGGTGCATGGGAAAAAGATGGTCGTGGTTCTATCTCTATCATCACATCATCAGGGAAAATCCTAAGCCCTTATTGGGTTACAGGTTTACATGCTCCAAAGGGGATGGGTATGTTTCAAGACTTCTTAATTGTCGCAGATATTGACTCTGTTGTAATCATTGAACCCATTCGCGCTCAGATTGTTAAAAAAATTTATATCGAGGGCGCCCAGGCTTTAAATGATCTTTCTGTCGACAAACGTGGAAACATTTATGTATCTGATTCCAAGACTAAAAAGATACATATCATCGATGGATTGAAACTTGATGTCTCACTTTATCTGGACGGACTAAAAGGTCCTAATGGAGTTTTATTTGTCGACCGTACGCTTTACTATGTAGATGCGGGAGGGTTTTATAAGGTAGGAAAGGATAAGGAAAAAATTTTAATTGTAGATGGATTGGAAGGAGGCACAGATGGGATTGAGCAAATCGATGAAGAGAATTTTTTAGTTTCTTGTTGGTCGGGAACCATCTATCATGTAAATCTTAAAGGGGAGAAGAAATTATTGTTGGATACAAGGGGTGGACAAGTTAATGCTGCTGACATAGGTTATGATAAGAAAAAGAAAATAGTATATGTTCCTACATTTTACAAAAACAGTGTGATGGCGTATCAATTAGCACAATAGGTTCACTAATTTTTAAAAAAGCGCTTTAATTTAAATTACTACGGGCGGCAGAGAATCTGCCGCCCGTAGTGTTTATAGAATCAAAAAGTCTGTTATTTCAATTTACTTTCAAGGTAATTTACCATTTCAGTGTTGCCGTTAGCTTTTAGTTTGCTCATGATGCCTTGCAAAATAAATCCATTGATATAAGGGTTTACCTGTTCTTTAAGTGATGCAGGAATTTCATCTCTGAATTGAGTAATCAAATCGATAGAAGTTTTGATTCTATCATTGTTTTTCATGCTGCCTGCCATATCTGCAATTTGTTGCATCAGCATGAATTTATCATTTGATAAGCCAAGGGAAGAGAATTTGGTTGTCAGTTTTGTAAATATCTCTTCATTACCTGAAGCAATCAATATTTTATTTACTGCAACATCCAGATCGCCTTTTGTTGCTGTTTTAGACAGCTTACTTGCTTCATCTAGAGCTTTAATTGAATCAACTTTACTCAGCGCAATCAACGCTGCACCTGAAACTGTGTAAGAGGAATCATTCACCAGGGGAATATAAATTTTGCTGTATTCTTTGTTGTTGGTGTTTCCAAGTGCAGTGAGCATGCTTGCTTTAACTGGGCGATTTTTTTCAGAAGAGACAAGTGTTGCAATCTTTTTTTCAAAAGCCTCTTTTTGGATCTCTTTCTTTAAATCTATTTTTGATAAAGCTAAAGCTCTTATGCCATGATAAGGGTCTCCAATTGCATCAAGGATTAATGCTCTAGCTTTTGCATCATCCAATTTTCTTCCACAAAATTCAATCGCCTCTCTTCTGTCCATATAATTACCTGCTTGATAGTATTGGTGTATGTAATTATCGAGGTTCTTATTTTCTTTTTTCTCGCAGAGTAGAACTTTATCACCATCTAAATTAATCAGATCTGGTTTGGTTTCACTGGCAATGTAGAAAGTGTCAGTTGCGGTTTCTATCCAAACCCAATTTCTTGATTTAGATTTGCCATTATATACATCAATGTATGTTGGTATTCTAAAAACTTTACCTGTGTTCTGAGTTTGTTTTACAACTACCATTACCTGTTTTTTATCTGCCTGGTAACTGTAGTTGATGTCTAGTTTAGGGTGTCCACTTCCGAAATACCATTGATTAAAATACCAGGTCAAATCTTTTCCACTTACTTCTTCTAATGCAAGACGAAGATGATGCGCTTCTGCTGATTTAAACTTATTGGTGGTGAGGTAGAGGTTCAATCCTTTATAGAATGCACTATCGCCAAGGTAGTTTCTTAACATGTGTAAAATTCTTCCACCTTTTGAATAGCTGACGGCATCAAACATATCTTCTCTGTCAGAATAAAAGAATCTTACTAAATCTTTTTTTGAATTGTTTCCGCCAAGGTATGCCCTCATGCCATTGTAGTTCTCTTCATCGCCTGCATCTTTTCCATATTTGTATTCAAACCATATTGTTTGGCTATAGTCGGCAAATGATTCATTAACCGTGAGGTTGCTCCAACTTTCAGCTGTCACATAGTCGCCAAACCATTGGTGAAACAACTCATGCGCAATGGTGCCTTCCCATCTGTTTTCATCGGTAAGTTCCCTTGCGTCTTGTTGAGCAAATTCTTGATGTAGTGTTGCTGTTGTATTTTCCATTGCCCCCGCTACATAGTCTCTTGCGGTCATTTGACTATATTTTATCCATGGGTAGTCTACTCCGGTCAGTTTGGAGAAATAGGTCATCATTTCAGGTGTGTTGCCAAATATTTTTTTAGCGACTGGTCCGTATTCTGGTTCAACATAATAGTTTACTTCTTTGCCTCTCCAGCTATCCTTCACCACAGCGTAGTTGCCAACTCCCATGAAAAACAAATATGGAGAATTAGGAAGGTCCATTTTCCAGTAGTCGGTTCTTGTGCCATCTGCGTTCAATTTCTGGCTGATTAATTTTCCGTTGCTCAGTGAAACGTATTTGGCTGGGACAGTCATGTAAATCTCCTGAGTAGTTTTTTGTTGTGTTTGGTCTATTGTAGGGAACCATACAGAATTGGATTCAGTTTCACCTTGTGTCCATATTTGAATGGGTTTATTTTTGTCCTCTCCTTTTGGGTTAATAAAGAAAAGTCCTTTTGTTCCTAGCATAGGATCTCTTCCGGATTGTTTTTCATATTCATCAGGTTTAGCAGTGTATTCAACATATACTGTATATTTTTCACCTTTCTTGTATGTCTTATCCAATTGGATATTTATCTGTTCGTTGTTGTATTCGAATTTTAAAGGTCTGTTATTGTTGTTGCTAACCAGGTTGAGTTTTTTAATTTCCATACCTTTTGCGTCAAGGGTTAGTCGCGCAGTAGGAGAGAAGTGTGGTGTTAGCGTAATCCAGGCTTTGCCATATAGATATGATTTATCATAGTCAAATTTCACATCCAGTTTGGTGTGTACTAGATTGTTAATTCTTTCTGGTGTATAGCGAGGTGTTTTTTTCCAGCTGGTATCTTCTGCTGCTTTTTCTTGCCCAAAAGTTACAGTTGTAAGTACCATTGTTACTAAGAGTAGGAGTAGTTTCTTCATGATTACAAATTTGGACTTCAAAGATATCATAACGCAGCTCTCAATTATTTTTAATTGGATGAATGGTAAAAACACCTTGTTGTGTAGATTCTTTTGGTAATTTTGAAACATGCGTGCAAGTAAAATTAAACCTATCCTTTTCCTATTCGTATTACTGTTTGGGCATGTTTCAAATTTGTTTGCGCAGCACTATGTTTTTATTGAAGCAGAAGGACAGCAGCCTTTTTACTTAAAGAAAAATGGCGAAACATATTCGTCGACCGGAACAGGATTTGTCATTCTTTCAAAATTAAATACGAAGGATTTAGAATTCATAATTGGCTTTCCAAACAATCTTTTTCCAGAAGTCGTCTTTAGGGTAAAAGAATTAGTCAAGGATCGGGGATTCTTCTTAAAGCAAACTGAAAACAAAGGTTGGGTGTTGGTAGATAGGTCTAGCTCAGAATTGATTTCAGGGGGAATGGTAGCTGCAAAAACAACCATTACTACAGCACCCTCAACAATAGGATTTGTAGAGCTTTTGGTTGATGTAACTGGTGATAAAACTTTGGCGGATAGATCTTCTTTGGTTAATGTTCCTGCTGTAAAACCAGCAACAGATAATATCAAGAGTAAAACTTCTTCTTCTGTTTCCAAAAGTCAAGCTGGTCCGAAACAAAACAATAAACCAACTGGTTTAGGTAGTATCCGCTCCTATATACAATCAGATGACAGTTTAGCGCTGAGGATTACTTATTTTGAAAAGGGTGCCAAAGATAATTGGGATACAATTTATGTTGAGATTGAGAAGATGTTGGAGAAAGCATCAGCAAGTCCATCTGTGAAAATGGATTTGAACAATGGAGCAGTTGTGAACTCAGCCCCCCAAAAAAAGGAATCAATGAATGTTATTGCTGCAGCTGAATCGGAATTAAATCTTTCTGCTGATTGTGTTAATCCCATTGCATTGCCCAAAGACATTAGAGAGCTACAGAGAAGAATATCTAGGGCATCATCATTTGATGCCCAAATAGATATTGCAATCAAAACACTGAGTGAAAAATGCTTTACAACAAAGCAGGTAAAAGAACTGGGTACATCTTTCTGGGATGAACAAAACCGTTTAACCTTTTTTACAAGAGCTAGAAAATGGGTAGTTGACCCAGCTTTATATGGAGAGCTTGAGCAAAGTTTTTTGCAGGAGGGAAGTGTAAAAGCCTTTCGTGAAATGATGAAAAAGCAGTCCCAATAAAGCACTCTGTCTATGCATACATATTTTTTAGCGTTAGGATATAAAGGGACCAGGTTTGCAGGTTTTCAGGTTCAAGACAATGCACAAACGATACAGGGCGAAGTTGAAAGAGCCGCCTCTGTCTATCTCAGATCTCCAATTTCATTGACTGGTTCTTCCAGGACTGATGCAGGGGTGCATGCAATGCTGAATTATTTTCATTTTCAATCGGAAAGGTTATTGGGAGAGGACTTTATTTACCATGTCAATGCAATTTTGCCGCGGGAAATAGTTTTAAAGGGAATATATAAAGTACCAGAAGGGAGTCACTCCAGATTTGATGCTGTGGCCAGAAGATATAAATACCATATCTATAAGCAAAAAGACCCCTTTAAAGATGACCGGGCTTGGTACTATCCATTTCCAATGGATGAAGCCAAGCTCAATTCAGCAGCTTCATCTATATTAGGTGAACACGACTTTACCAGTTTTGCTAAAAAAAGAACACAGGTCTATACGCATATTTGCAGGATAGATCAGTGTTATTGGGAGCACAATGCTGAGGGTTGGATGTTTACGATAGAAGGTAATCGGTTTTTACGTGGAATGGTAAGAGCATTAGTGGCAACGATGGTTAAAGTGGGAAGAGGGAATATTGATATAAACGATTTTGAAAACATAAGATCTGCAATGGACAGTAAACTCGCAGATTTTTCTGCACCCGCACATGGATTACATTTAGATCGAGTAATCTTTGATGAAAATCTAGAACGGTATTTGATTTAATTTCTTTATCCAGTGAAAGCCTTGCTGGGACTGTATTTCAGAAATTAGTAGAAAAAAGAATCGATTTATTTTGAACGAATGAGAAAAGCGTCCTATATTTGCACCCCGCCACACAAAAAGCGGAGTTCTTCAAAACGATTTATCAGAATATTTTTCAAGTCTTTTTGAAAAATTATTTGGTCAAATAAAATTAAGCAGTTAACTTTGCACTCCCATTCAAAAAATGGGCAGCGCAAAACGCTGAAAGATCTTTGAAAGTTTGGAAAGCAGTAACACTCAAATGATCGGTGAACAACCGGTCAGAGGTAAGGTAAGACGCAAATTTTACAAATTAAATTGAGCAATCAATTTCTACATTATTTACAATGGAGAGTTTGATCCTGGCTCAGGATGAACGCTAGCGGCAGGCTTAATACATGCAAGTCGTGGGGCAGCAGGTTTGTAGCAATACAAATGCTGGCGACCGGCAAACGGGTGCGTAACACGTACGCAATCTACCCATTACAGGGGAATAGCCCAGGGAAACTTGGATTAATACCCCATATTATATAGGATTGGCATCAGTCTTATATCAAAGCTTCGGCGGTAATGGATGAGCGTGCGGTTGATTAGATAGTTGGCGGGGTAACGGCCCACCAAGTCTACGATCAATAGCTGATGTGAGAGCATGATCAGCCACACGGGCACTGAGACACGGGCCCGACTCCTACGGGAGGCAGCAGT